>ENA-UONZ01000246-UONZ01000246.1-human-gut-metagenome-genome-assembly--contig:-C93old-NODE-246-length-96558-cov-71.155581_pt1 | contig 96558 bp, 97 predicted proteins | sample MGYA00242468_ERZ724015 | MGnify/ENA metagenome assembly ERZ724015
AAGCGCCTGCGCACCGTGGCGCGCACGGCGGACGCTGCGCCCAGCCTCGTGCTGGTCGAGGCGCGCCGCGGCGGAAAGCCGGGACTCCGGATCCTGCCGCCGCTGGCCCTGTGCGCGCCCGACGGCACGGACTCGGAAGAGATCCGCAGAATTTATCACAGGAGGACGTGACTATGAGCGGAACACTGTATCTGGTCGGCACGCCGATCGGCAACCTCGGCGACCTGTCCGTGCGCGCGCTCGAGACGCTGCGCAGCGCCGACTTCATCGCCGCCGAGGACACGCGCGTGACGGCAAAGCTCCTCAACCATTTTGAGATCAAAAAACCGTGCGTGAGCTACTACGAGCACAACAAATACGCCAGCGGTGAGAAGATCGTTGCCCGCCTGCTCGCCGGTGAGACGTGCGCGCTCGTGACCGACGCCGGCATGCCCGCCATCTCCGACCCCGGCGAGGACATCGTGCGCCAGTGCGCCGAGCAGGGCATCGACGTGCAGGTCATCCCCGGCCCGTGCGCGGCCATCGCGGCACTGGCCGTGTCCGGCCTGCCGACGCAGCAGTTTTGCTTCGAGGGCTTTCTCGCCGTGAGCGGCAAGACCCGGCGCGAGCATCTTGACCGCCTGCGCGGCGAGACACGCACGATGATCTTTTACGAGGCGCCGCACAAGCTGCTGCGCACGCTCTGCGACCTGCGCGACACGTTCGGCGGCGCGCGGGAGATCACGCTCGCGCGCGAGCTCACGAAGCTCCACGAGCAGAAGCTGCGCACGACGCTCGACGGCGCGGTGGCCTACTTCACCGAAACGCCGCCGAAGGGCGAGTTCGTGCTCGTGCTGCGCGGCGCGCCCGAGCGCTCGGAGCCGGCCGTCACGGCCGAGCAGGCGCTCGAGATCGTGGCGCGCTACCGCAGCGAGGGCCGCGCGCTCAAGGAGGCGTGCAAGCTCGCCGCGGCGGACACCGGCTTCGGCAAAAACGAGCTGTATCAAATGGCGCTCAACGCCTGAAAACCACACAAAACAAAAAAAGTCCCCTGACCGTCGGTCAGGGGACTTTTGGATTCCGTGTTCAGAGCTTCTCGTTCATCGCGCGGATGCAGTCGGGGCAGATGTTCTTGCCCTTGTAGTTGATGATGTCTTTCGCGTTATCGCAGAAGATGCAGGCCGGCTGATACTTGCGCAGGATGATGGACTCGCCATCCACGAAGATCTCGATGCGGTCTTTTTCCTCGATGCCGAGGGTTCTTCTCAGCTCGATGGGGAGCACGATGCGGCCCAGCTCGTCAACTTTTCTAACAATACCAGTAGACTTCATAGTAAAATGCCTCCAATACGAATGGGATAAAATGAGAATCATTCAATCATTCATTCATTTCAACACCTGCATTATACCAAGCGTTGACAAAAAGTCAACGAATTCGCAGAAACTTGTCCGATGAATTACGCTTTTCTACCATTTGTATATTTTTGCATGCTCCAAATTCCTTCGTTTTGTGAATAATCACCGAAAACTGAAATAATTTTAAGTATCAACAACCACGCCATACCGTGCCTAACAGCGTCCCACGGAACATATATTGCATTGATTTCCCGCGCAGGCACCGCCCGCACACGGCCGGACGCAGCGCTGCGGCGAACCGCATTTTTCAGGAAAGGATGCAAGGACATGGCATTGACCTGGGTCTGGGTAGGCATGGTTTGCATGGCGCTGGTCTACGGCGCGGCGACCGGGCAGAGCGCGGCCGTCGGCGCGGCGGCGGCGCAGGGCGTGCAGCAGGCAGTGTCGTTCTGCCTGACGGTGGGCGGCATGATCTGCCTGTGGTCGGGCGTAATGGAGGTCATGCGGCGCAGCGGCATCGCGGCCGGGCTGTCGCGATTGCTGCAGCCGGTGCTGCGGCGGCTGTTTCCGCGCGCGGCGCGCGATGCACAGACGCTCGACGCGCTGAGCATGAACGTGAGCGCAAACCTGCTCGGTCTCGGCAACGCGGCGACGCCGGCCGGCGTGCGCGCCGCGCAGGCGATGGCGCGCGAGATCCGGGGCGACGCTGCCAGTGACGAGCTGTGCCTGCTGGTGGTGCTCAACACGGCGTCGATCCAGCTGCTGCCGGTCACGATCGCTGCGGTGCGCGAGGCGGCGGGCGCAGCCGTGCCGTTTGACATTCTGCCGGCCGTGTGGGTGACCTCCCTGTGCTCGGTCACGGTGGGACTGCTGTCCGGGAAAGGGCTGGCGCGCATATGGCGGTGAGCGATGCGCTGGCACTGACCGTCCCGGCGCTGCTGGCCGGTGTGGGACTCTACGGCGCGCTGACCGGGACGGACGTGTTCTCCGCGCTGACGGCCGGGGCGCTCGACGGGCTGAAAACCGTCGTGCGCATCTTCCCCGCCCTGGTGGCGCTGCTGGCGGCCGTGAGCATGCTGCGCGCCTCCGGCGCGCTCGACGCGCTCACGCACCTGTGCGCGCCGGTGCTGGCGTGGCTCGGCATCCCGCCGGAGACGGCGATCCTCATGGTCGTGCGGCCGGTGAGCGGCAGCGGCGCGCTGGCTGCGGCGAGCGACATCATCGGCACCTACGGGCCCGATTCCCGCATCGGCCGCACCGCCGCCGTCATGCTCGGCTCGACCGAGACGACGTTCTACGTGCTGGCCGTGTATTTCGGCGCCTGCGGCGTCCGGCGCAGCCGCTGGGCCATCCCCGCCGCCATCGCTGCCGACCTGACCGGCTTTCTCGCGGCTGCCGCACTCGTGCGCTGGATCTGGGGTGCATAGCGCCGCCGACAAATTGCACAAAAGCGTTTTTCTTGGCTGATATTTTTTTGACAAAACGCCTATTTTGCAAAAATTCGCACTTTTCACTTTACAACGCCGCAGGAATGTGTTATAAAATAATCACGTTAGTTAATAAATTAACTCAACGTTCTTCCGATTTCTTTCTTTTCTCTTCTTATTTTGCTCTCTCGACAGCAGCGTGTCGCCACTCTCCGGCGGCACGCTGTTGCCGTTTCCGGACAGCAGCAAAAAAATGCCCTCCCCCGCGTGTGCGGTGGGAGGGCATTGCATGTTCAAAATCCCGATCACATTTTTTCCGGTGCGGTCACGCCGATGATGCCGAGACCGATCTCAAGCACGCGGCGCGTCGCATCGGCCAGCTTCAGGCGGGCGTCGCGCACGGCAGGCTCCGCGTCCTTGATGCGGCAGACATTGTAGAACCGGTGGAAGCGTGCAGCCAGCTCCGTCACGTAGCGGTTGATACGGCTGGGATCGTAGTCGCGCGCGGCGAGGTGGATCTCCTCCGGGAGCATGGCGAGCTGCTTGATGAGCTCGCGCTCCTGCGGTGTTGTGAGCAGAGCCGCATCCACATCCGCCGCGGCAGGCACGGCGCAGCCGGCCTCCGCCATGGCGGCGAGCAGCGTACAGATGCGCGCGTGCGCGTACTGGACGTAGTAGACGGGGTTTTCGCTGTCCTGCCGGATGGCGAGGTCGAGGTCAAACTCCAGATGCGAGTCCGGCTTGGCGTTGAAGAAAAAGCGGCAGGCGTCCACGCCGATCTCGTCCATGAGGTCCGCGAGCGAGAGCGCCTTGCCCGTGCGCTTGGAGACCTTGACGATCTCGTCGCCGCGCATGAGGCGCACCATCTGCATGATGAGGAAGTCGAGCTTGCGTCCCTCAAGGCCGAGCGCGGGCGCGCGCATGGTCGCAGCGAAGCGGATGGCGTGGCCGTGGTGGTCGGCGCCCCAGACGTCGATGACGCGGTCAAAGCCGCGCTCGATGAATTTGTTGCGGTGGTAGGCGATGTCGACCGCGTAGTACGTATAAAACCCGTTCGAGCGGCGCAGGACCTCGTCCTTGTCGGCGCCGAGGTCGGTGTTGCGCAGCCAGAGCGCGCCGTCCTTTTCATACGTCAGGCCGGCGTCCACAAGCAGCTGCACGGTCTCGGCCACGTAGCCGGAGCTGTGCAGGCTGCTCTCGAGGAACCACTGGTCAAAATGAATGCGGTAGCGTTCGAGATCGCGCTGCATACGCGCGATGTTGTACGGCAGACCGAAGGCCACGAACGCCGCACAGCGCTCGGCGCTCGGCACGGTGAGGTACTTGTCGCCGTCGCGCTCGTAGATGAGCCGGGCCAGCTCCTTGATGTCGTCGCCGTGGTAGCCGTTGTCCGGGAACGCGACGGCGTCCTCCCCCTGGATGAGCTGGAGGTAGCGCGCCTCGATGGACTTGCCGAACAGGTCGACCTGATTGCCGGCGTCGTTGACGTAAAATTCGCGCCAGACGTTGTAGCCCGCGCGGTCGAGCACGGACGCAAGCGCGTCGCCGAGCACGCCGCCGCGCGCGTTGCCGATCGTCATGGGCCCGGTCGGGTTGGCGGACACGAACTCCACCATGACCTTCTCGCCGTGGCCGTCGTCCACGCGGCCATAGTCCGCGCCGGCGTCGTCCACCGCAGTCAGCACGTCCTGATACCACTTGTCGGACAGGCGGAAGTTCAGAAAGCCCGGCCCGGCCGCCTCGACGGAGGCAAACCACGTGCCGTCCAGATCCATGTGCGCGATGAGCGCCTCGGCGATCTTGCGCGGGGCCATGTGCATGGTCTTGGCCGACGCCATGGCATGGTTGGCGGCAAAGTCGCCGTTGGCGGTATCCTTCGGCTGCTCGACGGAGCCGCGCACGTCCGCGCCCTCGGGCAGGTCGCCCGCGGCAGCGGCGCGCAGATATGCTTCCCGGATGCACGCATCCACGGCGGCGCGTGCCTGTTCGATTCGATTGGCCATAATCAGTTACCCTCTATTCTATAATCTTATTGTTCCCGGACGGTGATCTTCAGCCGGTTGCGGTTGGCGCAGGCGTGGTCAAAATCCACGACATACAGCAGGTCCAGCACCCCGCCGTGCTCGCCCAGCGTGGAGCGGTAGCGCTGCGTCTCCAGTCCGACCGTGCTGGTGCCATACGGCGTCTGGTACAAAAATGTGTTGCGCGCGCCGGGGGCAAAGACCATCCGGCTCGTGACGGTGCCGGTGCGCTTGAGCACAGCGCTCGACGGCGTGAAGGTGATAGTCGTGAGCGTGCCGGCCATGCCGGTCAGCTCGCTCTCGGGATAGGTGAGCACCCCGCAGCCGTCGGTGCAGGAATACTCCCCGTCAGTCGAAAACTGCACCAGCTCGTCCGGCTCCTGCTCCATGATATCGGCCTGAGAGCCCTCGATCGTGATGACGACCTGCATACGCCACCTCCTTTGCATAACAGTGCGATTCTATTATCATATACTGTTTTGTCCAACTTCGCAACAGAAAAATGGTGTAGAATTTCCCGCCGCCGTTTGCTATAATGGTAGCACAAGCGCATCCGCCGCCGACCGCTGCGGATGCCAGCCATTTTTCGGGGGCGCAGGCTCCCGTCGGGAGGGATGACCGGATGAACATAGAACTCACCGACAAGGAGTTCCGGCGGCTGCTGGATCTCGTCTATATCGGCAACTGGATCCTCAACTCCACGCGCGAGAAAGACCGGTTTGAGGACTATGATATTTTGCAGGAGAAGCTCTTTGCGCTGTGCGCCAAAAACGGCATGAACGCGCTCATCTCCCGCTGGCAGGGGCACATTTTCCCCTCGCCCGCTTACGAAAACGGCGGCATTCACGAGGCCATCGCCGACTATGAGGACGCCGTATTTTTCGACATTCTGGCCGAGGAGCTGGCGCGGCGCGACCTTGGCTGCCTCGACAGTGAGCCGGCCGACTATACCGAGCTCAACGCCCGCATGGACGAATACATGGACGAATTTGAAAAGTCCGGCGTGGAAAATCTGGTGATCGAAGCATGAGCGTCTGCGCCATCGAGACGCCCATCGGCCCGCTGTCGCTCCAAGCGGACGAAAGCGCCGTCTCTGCCATGCGTTTCGGCGCGGGCAGCGCGCTCACCGGCCATGCCGGCAGGCTGGAGATCAAGCGGAAGCTGCTGGCGCTCGAGGGAATCAACATTTTAAAATAAAGTACCCGCGGCGGGCAGCAGAACCAATGCGGAGGGACAGAGGCACGATAGATCGTGACGAAGAACACGCCTGGCGCCACAGTCGCGGTCTGCAATCCGGCGCAGGCCATCAAGTATCTGGACGCCAGCCGCTTTCACGACGAAGCATAAAACAGCACATTCATTTTAAAATGGACAGCAAGCGTCTCCGCGTATTCCGCGCGGGACGCTTGTTTTTGCATAGTTTTGCGCGCACGCGGCCATACTGTGCGCAGGAGATGAGGACAATGCGCATGAGCAACGAAGAATATGCGGCGTTTGTCGATTCGCTCTCGCCGCGCTCACCCATCTGGGGTGACCTGCTGCGTGCAGGGCTGGTCGGCGGAGCGATTTGCGTGGTCGGTCAGGCGCTGGTGAACCTGTATGAATACTGGGGCGCGTCGGCGACCGTGGCGGCGACGTGGTGCTCGATCACGCTGGTGTTTCTCGGCGCGCTGCTGACGGGGCTGGGCGTTTACGACGATCTGGCGCGGTTCGCCGGAGCCGGATCGCTGGTGCCAATCACGGGGTTTGCAAACTCCGTCGTGTCCCCGGCGCTGGAATTCAAGACCGAGGGCTTCGTCACGGGCACGGCAGTCAAGATCTTCACGATCGCGGGACCGGTGATCGTCTACGGCATCAGCGCAAGCGTGATCTACGGGCTGATTCTGGCCGTCTTTGGGCTGGCCTGACAAGGAGGAACGCAAGATGAAAGAAGACAAACGCGGCGGGCGCAAGCCCGCGCCGGTGCCGACCGGGCACGACCAGCGCGCGGCAGCGCGCGACCACAGCACCCCGCACGGAAACCGGAAAAACAACGCCGTCCCGACGAGCAAGGCGCACGCGCCGGACGGCATCTCCGGCTACTGGGGATAAGGCTGCAGCGGCGAATGGGATCGTTCGCTTTTTTCTGCGTTATGCGCAAACCAGTGGCCGCTTCCAATAGATAGCCACCGCTCACGCGGAAAACTTCTGAGCAGCGAGGGGGAGCTCGAGGGGGCGAAGCGCCCGCCTCGAATGGAATATTTCGCTTTTTTGCTGCCTGCGCATAGCGCAGGCGCAGAAAAAAAGCGGCCGCTGATCGCTCAGCGGCCGCTTGCGGGATTTCCTTAGAACTCGGTCGTAACCGGTTTGCGGGTATGGAACTCATGGAGGACATTGTACAGCCAGCCAACGAGCTTCATATCCAGATTGAACTGGTACACGGTGAACAGAGCGCCGGAGGTAGCCAGCAGGATGGTGAGAAGCTTCTTCAACAGTTTCATGTAATCGTCTCCTTACTTCTTGGCGAGACCCTTCTGGCGAGCGTACTCGGCAGCACCCAGAGCGCCCATCAGCTGCGGGTCGGTCTTCAGCTCAACGACTTTGAACTTCAGCACGTGCTCGATGGCCTGCTTCAGGCCCGCGTTCTTCGCGCAGCCGCCCGTCAGCGTGATGCTGTCGGTGGCGCCGGCCTTCTTGGCCATGACGAAGCAGCGCTTGGCAACGGCCATCTCGATGCCGGCAGCGATCTCGTCGGTCGGCTTGCCTTCGCCCACGAGGGTGATGACTTCGGACTCGGCGAAAACGGTGCACTGAGCCGTGATCGGGATGACGTTCTTCGCCGTCAGGGACAGGTTCGAGAACTCCGGCAGGCTCATCTCGAAGGAGCGGGCCATGGCCTCGAAGAAGCGGCCGGTACCGGCGGAGCACTTATCGTTCATCGCGAAGCTCTTGACGGTGCCGTCGGTGTCGATGCTGATGCCCTTGACGTCCTGGCCGCCGATATCGATGATGGCGCGGACTTCCGGGTTCGTGACGTGCACGCCCATGGCGTGGCAGGAGATCTCGGAGATGTTCTCATCCGCGAACGGGACCTTGTTGCGGCCGTAGCCAGTGCCGATGAGGTAAGCGAGCTCCTTGGAGTCCTTCAGGCCGACCTTGCCGCAGACTTCTTCCATCGCCGCGATCGCGGACTGTTCCGCATTGATCTTGCTGCGGATCGTCGTGTCGGCGCACATTTTGCCGTTCTCGTCGAGAATAACTGCCTTCGTGTAGGTGGAACCTACGTCGCATCCGCCAAAGTATTTCATAGTATTTACTTCCTCCTGAATGTTTTTTATGTCCGATATACGTTCAAATGATCCAAATTACCAGGTGACCTCGTCATCGATGTCGATGAGCGTCGGGTCGACCGGCTCCGCGTGCATGACGTTGACCATGTAGTTGTTCACACGGCCGCGCATGTCCTTACGGGAAACGGTACGCGGATCCATCAGGTCGTGCTCGACCCAGATCAGGTGGATGCCAAGCTCACGTGCCTGATCGTCGAACAGGCCCTGCAGGCCGGCCATCGTCTTGCAGCAGACGTGCTGATACATAATGACGACGTTCGCGTTGAAGTTCTCGCACTGTCTCCACAGCTCGCCCAGAACGTGATCGTGGCCGCCATTGGTGTGGCGACGCATGACCATGCGCTCGTACAGACGGCAGAGGTCGTTGATGGCCTCGTCCTTGTCGGTGGTGTTGAGCATCTTGGTCATGTTCAGCGCTTCCATCTCGGTCAGCGCGTAGATGCCCCAGCAGTTGGCCAGCCAGTTGGAGAAGTTGGCATAGAAGTGAGCCGGGCAGCTCCAGATGAGCGCACGGTACTTCTCATAGCCGCCGACGTAAGCGGGCAGCTTCTTCTCGTAGGTCTCCATCATGGTCTTGCAGATCTTGCGCTGCGTCTTCAGACCTTCGGGGAACAGGCCGCCGTCCATCTCGTAGTTCCACTTACGGAACAGCTCGAAGGAGGAACCGACCAGCTGCGGATAATGGGTCTTGTTGATCTCCCACTTCTCCATCTCGAGTCTGGTGCACTCGTTCATCTTCTCCATGGTGGCGAAGTAAGTGTCCCAGTTCCAGGTCTCGCCGGTGAGGCCCTCGACCCAGTGGATGCAGTCCTTCATGTCGGCAGCCGCCATCTCGGTGGTGTCCTCGTCGTCGTAACGGACGGGCATGCACAGCGGGTAGCTCGGCATGAACTTGCTGAAGCGGCGATCCTGGAAGGACGTCGCCATGACGGAACCGTCGCACGGCATGGAGGAGGCGATGAAGCCCTGGCCGCACATCGGGTACTCGTCCTTGACCGCGCAGCCGCACTCAGCCGTCGGCAGCGGGCAGGTATCGGACGGAAGGCCGTAGCTCTCGATGGCGTCGATGTACGGGATGAGGGTCAGCTGGTCCATTTCGGAGACCATGAAGACCGGGATCATCTGGTACGGGATGCCGAGCAGGTTCGGGAAGCCGGCCATCATCTGCGCCATCGTCATTTCGTCGAACATGATGATGCGCTTGTTGATCTTCTCGTTGCCGCCGATCTTCGCGTCCGCCATGATGAGGTTGGCGATCAGATCCTCGGCCCAGTGGGTAATGGCGACCCACATATCAAAGTCAGCCTGCAGCAGCTTGCCGCGGCGGCCGAACACGCTGCGGTCGACCACAGCCGGGGTGGCCAGGTAGGAAGCGAACCAGTGGTACTCGAACACGGCCAGCATAATGGACATGGGATCCTTCATGACCATGTTGAGCATGCCGCCCCAGATCTTCAGCCAGCCGACAAAGTCGTAGCCGACGCTCTTGAGGCCCTTCCACTCACGGCGGGCAAACGCGATGGCGTCTTTCTTATACAGGTAACCGAGGTGACGGTCGCCGTTCATGAGCCAATCGATCTTGGCGCTGGTGTCCATGGCGGCGAATTCCTTGAACTCGGCCGTGATGCGGTCCTTATCGCGCTGGAGGCTCAGCTTGGCCTTCGCTGCGACCTGGGACCAGTCGATATCCTGGATCATGCCCTTCCAGACCTTCAGGTCGGAGGGGACATTTTTCTTCATCCATGCAATATTACTTTTCAGCATTTATTTGTCCTCCTTCGCAGCCTTATGAATCTGCTTGATCTCAAGGCTCTCGACAAAGGCCTGCAGTCTCGTGCGGAGCTGACCGGAGGAGCGAGCCATGTACGGGCGGTCGATGGACAGGACCGGCCAGCCATACTCTTCGTTCATGATGTGGCTTGCCAGCGCGCGCTCGAATGCCCAGAAATCGCAGAACTTCATGGATTCGTAGATGATACCTTCGGCGCCGTTCTCGGTGGCGAGACGGTTGATCGTGTCGCGGCGCTCCTGGATCTTCTCCTGGCTCATGTAACGCGGGCACTGAGTGGTCTTCAGGTAGTGGGCGCAGATCTGCGTGAGGACGTCGTCCGTGTCGTTGAGCTCGATGACTTCACGGCCCGGGGTGCTGCCGAAGCAGAAACGGTCGGCGACGATCATCGCGCCGGCGTCTTCGACCATGCGGGTCATGTCGAGGTCGTCGATCTCGGAGCCGATGAGGGCCACGCGGCAGCGGTACCACGGCTTGGCGTCGACTTTTCTCTTCTTGATCTCTGCCAGCGTTTCCTTCAGGTACGGGAGGATCTTGCTCTTCGGGCAGCAGTAAGTAACCAGATTGAGGACGTGGAATTCATAACCGGTGATGGGCGGGTTCTCGAGCTTGCGCATGTCGCCGATCTCGGTGATGATCTTGCAGACCTCATTGTGCTCGGCAACAGCCTTGCGCAGCGCCTCGTCGGACGTATCGACGCCGTAGGTCTCGGCCAGAACGTTCAGGAAGCGGTTGCGGATCTGCGTGACGTAGTGCTTGAGGGTGTAGTCCTTGACTTTGTACGGGATGTCGCAGTGGGTAACGAACATCTTCTTGTTGGGCATGTCGGGGGCAGCGACCAGCTCGATGTTCTCCATGCAGCGGTTCATCTCCGCGCAGGCGTCCACACCAGCGATGGCGTCGAGGAAGTTATAGCCGCCCTCGATCGCGCGCTCCACGAGTGCTCTGCAGTACTCGCAGGTGTAGTTGGACATGTAATAGGATGCGATGTCGAATGAACCTGTCTTCGGCGCACGAAGTCTGACCGAGAAACAGTTGTCTACGTTGAGGACCACTTCGGGCATGTGGTAGCAAGTGTAAGCGATGGGGTGCATACCCTCATCCTTGGCCTGCTGCACGAGCTCGTTGTTGGCGCTGTCAAGAAGGTTCTCAAAGTAGATCAGATGCTTTAAATCCTTCAAATGTTACACCTCTTCTTCCCTTTTTTATGGTTTTCGTTTGATTGGGCTCGCCGGGGGCGTTCCCCCATGGTGGTCACAGACATGGGAAGCAGTCGCTGTGATCGCGGCCGAAACGTGCGGTTCTCCGAAGCGTACCACCCTTATGTAACACTTCAAAGCATTCCGTCCGAAAACGCAAGGACAGCTTCCGTTATCACGTCAACAGATTAACATATTTGCGCACAATTTACAAGTCTTTTATCACATCCGGGGGCAAAAAATTGTTGATTCTTACAAGAGAATATGATAAACTTTTGATAATCCATTCAGAGCAGGGTCATTTTCCCGCATGGCGGCCCTGCCCCACTTCAGAAAGGAGTGTTTCCCATGCACGAACATGAACACGATCACGATCATGCGCATCACTGCCACCCGCACAGCCACGAGCACGCCGGCGACAAGCCGATGAGCCCCGAGGAAGTGCTGGCGCTGCTGAACTATATGCTCGACCACAACCGCCACCACGCCGACGAGCTGCACGACATCTGCCACGCGCTGGAAGATGAGGGCAAGGCCGAGGCGGCCGCGGCGCTGGCCGAAGCGCTGCATGCATTTGACCACGGCAACGACAAGCTCGAAAAAGCCCTCGAGCTTGCCAAGCAGGCATAACGGGTAAAAAAGGAGCGAACGACCATGTGTCTTTCTGATGCATATGAGATCCGGGACGGCAAACAGAACCTTGTCTGCTCGCGCGTGTGCAACGTGTCCGCCGACGGCGAAAACGTTACGCTGACCGACCTGATGGGGATCCGCAAGATCGTCCCCGGCAAACTCAAGAAAGTGGACCTGATGAGCAACGTCATCCTCATCGAGCCCTGCTGAAACAAGCTGCCAGCCGGCGTCCGGAGCATCCGGACGCCGGTTTTTTCTATGCCCCGGGTGCAAATTTTCCTTGCATTTTCCTGACCTTTCCTTTACAGTGTAAGGAATCTGCGGAAAAAGGGACGTGAAGATATGGGGTTTGGGGAGCTGGTCGTGCTGGCGGTCGGCCTGTCGATGGACGCGTTTGCCGTGTCCATCTGCAAGGGGCTGGCGCTGCAGCGCGTGTCGTGGAAGGAATGCTGCATCGCCGGACTGTGGTTCGGTGGTTTTCAGGCGCTCATGCCGCTGCTGGGCTATCTGCTCGGCACACAGTTTGAACAGTTTGTCACCTCTGTCGATCACTGGATCGCGTTCGTGCTGCTGGGCATCATCGGCGGCAATATGATCCGCGAGGCCCTGTCCAAGGACGAGGATAAGCTCGACGGCTCGCTCACGTTCAAGACCATGCTCCTGCTGGCGATCGCGACGAGCATCGACGCGCTCGCCGTCGGCATCACGTTCGCGTTCCTGCCCGGCACGCGCATCGTGCCCGCCGTGGCGCTCATCGGCTCGATCACGTTCGTCTTTTCTGCGGCCGGCATCCGGCTCGGCAACGTGTTCGGCCTGCGCTGCAAGAGCAAGGCCGAGTTCGCCGGCGGCGTGATCCTCATCCTGCTCGGCACGAAGATCCTGCACGAACACCTCGGTGTTTTGTAACAAAAGATCGTTTTTACTCCACGATCCTGCCCGGATTGTGGAGTTTTTTCGCGTTTTGTGCTTTTGGAGACAAGTTTTCACACCCACGTGAATATGTTGAACCAGCAGCAAGAATTCTCCAATTCAGAGAAGTAGAAAACGGAAAATCTGCACAACAATTCCTTTCACATTTGTTGAAAAAGGCAATTTTTTTACGCCGGAAAAAGATTTGACCAGTTTCTCTTGCGATTTTGTGAAATTTAAGATATAGTTTAGGTCAAGCGTTCGGTATTAGACTGAAAAATGCTTAAATGAGTGGAGGAACGACATGAAAAAAGTATTACTCACGATCATCAGCGTCTGCCTGATCGCTGCGAGTATCTTCGGCCTGTTTGCCGGAGTGTCCAGCTTCAGCGACATCATGAATGTCAAAGAGTACAAGGAAAAGGACGCCGAAGAGGGTCTGGAGTCCATCGACACGCTCGATGCCGGCCTTGACCAGCTGCAGGAGAACGAGGGCACGTACCTCGCCGGTGTGGACACCTACACCGCCGGCCTGATCTCCTACTCCGAAGGCAAGACTCAGCTCTCCGCAGGCTACGCCGCCTACTACGCCGGCAAGAAGCAGCTTGAGGAAGGCAAAGCCGCCTATGCCGCCGGCAAGAAGCAGATCGAGGACAACACCGCTGCTTACAATGAAGGCAAAGCGACCCTCGCCAAGATCGAGCCGCTCATGCCCTACGTCAACCAGTACGTGGACTTCCGCAACGGCACCATCGCCAACCTCGGCGGCTTCTCGAGCGCCCAGGCATGGTTCGTCTCCGTCGTGCGTCCGATCGCGGCCAGCAAGGGTCTGGTCATTCCGGATGATGTGACCGACCTGCCGGCTTACATCCAGCAGATGGTCGCCGACGGCAAGGCACAGCTCAAGCAGTACGAGGATGGTCTGGTCCAGCTGGCCGAGGCCGAGAAGGCCATCGCCGCCGGTGAGGCACAGCTCAGAGACGCCGAGAAGCAGCTTGCTCAGGGCGAAGTGGACCTCGCCAACGGCGGCAACCAGCTCGCCGACGGCAAGAAGCAGCTCAACACCTTTGAGGACGGCTGCGCGCAGGTCGCCGCCGGCTGTGAGCTCCTGATGAGCCAGCCCGCTTACATGAACGACGAAGGCAACGGCGACAAGAAAATGTGCCCGAGCGTTGCCGACATCCTCAAAGAGCGCTACGGCGACAACTTCTCCATCTGGGAGCTCGACGACAACGGTGAGATTCGCGTCGTCAACGGCTGCCAGTACCTCAACCTCGAAAACTGCCGCGCCGTCGGTCAGGCCGGCCGTGACTACATCTCCGTCTACCAGACCGCTGCCGTCACGAAGGAAGTCATGGGCAGACTCGGCGTCGTCGCCGCGATGCTCATCGCGTCCGTGCTCGGCCTCATCGCCGGCCTGTTCGGCATCCTGTCCGTGATCCGCATCAGCAAGGGCAAGATCGTGACCGCCTCCGTCTGCGGCATCATCTCCGCCGTCATCGCCGCTGCCGGCAACGTCATCGGTATGCTCACCGGCTACACCGGCTACACGTTCGCCTGCCGCTACGGCGAGGCCGGTGCCTACACCTATGAGTTCACGGGTCACACCCAGTTCGTTGCGATCGTCATTCTGGCCATCGTCGCGATCCTGTTTGCGATCATCGCGTGTGTCGTCTCCGGCGCTTATAAGCGCTCCCAGAAGGCCGTCGCCGCCCAGGCTACCGCCGCTGCCGCTCCCGTGGCCGCTCCGGTCGCTGAGCCGGTCGCCGCTCCTGCTGCGGACGACAAGACCGCTGAGTAACGCACAACAACCACAAAAAAATCTCCGGAGTTTGACTCCGGAGATTTTTTATCTGCGGCCGCGCCGGTATTCCCGGCGCGGCCGCTTTGTTTCTCAGCAGCTGCGCGCTCACTGCCAGAGCTCCGCCGTGATGAACTGCCGCCCCTTGCGCGACATGCCACCCACTTCCGTGACGCTGCCTTTGCCCGCGCCGCGCAGCGACAGCACGTCGCCGGGCGCGACCGGCGCATCCGGCCGCAGGCACTCGGTATAGTTCAGGTGCACCGCGCCCGCGCGGATCTGCGCCGCCGCGCTCGTGCGCGAGAGGCGGAACATGCCGCTCACGACGGCATCCAGCCGCGCCGACTGCACCGTGAACGTCACGGGGCGCACCTTCCGCTCCGGCACCGGCACGGCGGCCAGCTCCACGGCCGCCGCCTTCACGCCCGTGCGGCCCACCTGCTCCAGCTCCAGCAGCGCTGGGGCCACGCTCGGCAGGCAAAATACATACGCTCCGTGATCCTGCACGAGGATATCGCCGACCCACTCGCGCCGGATGCCGAGGCCGAGGATCGCGCCGAGATAGTCCCGGTGGCCGGGCGCGCCGAACGGCGCCGAAAAGTGCACGGCGCGCAGGTGCTCCGCGGGGTCAAAGTCCTCAGCCGCGAGGTAAAACGGCAGGAAAAACGCCGCCCGCCGCTCGCAGGCTTCCCCGCCGCCGTGCAGCACGAGCGTGCAGTCACGGTGACGGACCCAGTTCGTGAGCGCGTACTGCTCCGCCGGCGTCAGAAACGCCGTGGACGTGACCGACGCCGTGCGCTCACAGCGCTCGGCCAGATCGGCTGCACGCCGCAGAAGATCTTCCTCCATTGCCCTCACCTCCCGTTGAGGTCGCGAATGGCGGCCTCGAGCTGCTGCGCCACCTGCGCCAGCTCCTGCCGGAACTCGCGCGCGCTCATGCGCAGCACGCCCGCGCGCAGCGCCGTGAGCTGGATGAGCGCATCGGACGTGACGACGCGCACGGACTCGTTCTTCCCGATCTCGTCGGCGAGCTTTTCCATGTAGGCGTCCGCCGTCTCACCCTGGCGCGTAAAGACCACGTGCAGGCCGCTGCGGTCGAACTTCTCCCCCTGCCCGCCGGGCACGCGGTAGCCGTCAAACACGACCACGACCTCGCGGCGCGTGAAGGCGGCGTAATTGCTCAGCGCGTCCATGAGCCGCTCGCGCGCGGCGTCGATGTGGCCGCTGTCGGCCAGGGCGCGCAGCTCGTCCCAGGCGAAGATGACGTTGTAGCCGTCCACGATCACGCGCTCGCGCCGGGGGTGGAACAGCTCGGCGCGCTCGGTCTCGTCCGCGCCGGGCGCGGCGTTGCGCACGGGGGCGGCGTACTGCGCGCGGCGGATGGGGCCGAACTCGCGCCGCAGGATCTCCTCCAGCTCCCGGTCGTCGAGATCGAAGCGGCGGCGAAACATGCGCGGCGCGGGCGGGGGCGTCTCCGTCTCCGCCTTGCCGAAACCGGTGTCGACGTGCATATAATCGCGCACGCGGTCCCACGGGATGACCGTGCCCGCACCGTGCGCGCAGAACACGCTGTCCGGCGTGTTGTCGAGGTCGCGCGTGGGGGCGTAGCCGCTCTCAACAATGACCTCCTGCGCGTTGTGGCAGGTATCATAGCCCGCGACGCTGCAGGAGATGCGCCCGCGGCCGCGGGTATAGGCCGCGACCTCGGCGGGGTAATCGCGCATCGTGGTCACCGGCGCGCGGCCCGTGAGCACGGCCATGTCGCCGTGCGTCTCGGGCGAGGAAAACGTGCCGGACATGAGCCGCACATCGCTGATCGCGCGGCCGATCTGCTCGACCGGTACTTCCATGCGAAAGGCGTAGTACGGCTCGAGCAGGACGCTTTCGGCCTGCATGAGCCCCTGCCGCACGGCGCGCCACGTCGCCTGGCGGAAGTCACCGCCCTCCGTGTGCTTGACGTGCGCGCGTCCGGCCAGCAGCGTGATCTTCACATCCGTCAGCGGTGCGCCGGTAAGCACGCCGCGGTGGCACTTCTCGGCCAGATGCGTGAGGATCAGGCGCTGCCAGTTCCGGTCGAGCACGTCCTCGCTGCAGGCGGTGTCAAACGTCAGGCCCGTGCCGCGCTCGGCGGGCTCGAGCAGGAGGTGCACCTCGGCATAGTGGCGCAGCGGCTCGAAATGGCCCACGCCCTCGACCGGCGCCGCGATCGTCTCCTGGTAGAGGATGCGGCCGGAATCGACCTGCACATCCACGTCGAACCGCTCGCGGATGAGGCTTTTGAGCACCTCGATCTGCACCGTGCCCATGAGCTGGACATGGATCTCGCGCAGCGCCTCGTCCCAAACGATGTGCAGCTGCGGGTCCTCCTCCTCGAGCTGGCGCAGACGCGGCAGAAACGCGCGCGCGTCCACGTCCGGCGGCAGGCCGATGCGGTAGGTCAGCACCGGCTCGAGCGACGGCGGCATGGACGCCGCCGTACTGCCGAGCCCCTGCCCCGGATACGTCTGCGTGAGGCCCTGCACGGCGCATACGCCCCCGGCCGGGACGGTCTCCGCCGTCTCGAATTTTTCCCCCGCGTAGAGCCGGATGGCATTCACCTTCTCCTGCACGGGCGTGTCCGCCCCGCGGGGGAAATACGTCAGCGGTGCGCGCACGCGCAGCTGCCCGCCCGTGACCTTCAGGCACGTGAGGCGATTGCCCTGCGCGTCGCGCATGATCTTGAATACCCGCGCGCCGAATTTCTCCGGGTACTCCGGCGGCGCCGCATAGCGCGCGAGCGCCGCGAGAAAGGCATCCACGCCCGTGAGCTTCAGCCCCGAGCCGAACAGGCACGGAAAGAGCTTACGGCTGCGGATGAGCGCGCGCACGGTCTCGTCCGGCAGCGCGCCGGTGTCGAGATACTGCTCGAGCACCGCCTCGTCGCACAGGGCGATCTGCTCCGGATCGGGGTCGGTGAAGTCCACGCACGCGCCGCTCAGGTGCGCGCGCAGGTCGGCCATGAGCGCCGCGCGGTCCGCGCCCGGCAGGTCCATCTTCGTCACGAACACGAACACCGGCACCCGGTAGCGCCGCAGCAGCTGCCAGAGCGTTTCCGTGTGCGCCTGCACGCCGTCCGTGCCGCTGATGACGAGCACGGCGTAATCAAGCACCTGCAGCGTGCGCTCCATCTCGGCGGAAAAGTCCACGTGGCCCGGCGTGTCGAGCAGCGTGACCGCCGTGTCGCCCAGCGTCAGGCGCGCCTGCCGCGAGAAGATCGTGATGCCACGCGCACGCTCGAGCGCGTGCGTGTCCAGGTGCGCGTTTTTGTGGTCCACGCGCCCGAGGTCGCGGATGGCGCCCGTGCGGTAGAGCAGCGCCTCGGACAGCGTCGTTTTCCCGGCGTCCACGTGCGCCAGAATTCCCAAAACCAGTTGCTTCATAAGCACCTCGTGTATTTGCAAGAATAAAAACAGTATACCAAAAAACACGCCCGCGGGGAAGTCCCCCGCGGGCGGTGCTCGTTTTGCTCACCAGATGTTGTCCGGGTACTTGCCCGCAGCGCGCAGCGCGCGCAGCGCCGCGACCACGTCCGGCAGGTCGTCGTGATACGTCACGCCGTGCCAGGCGTCGTCCGTGTGCAGCATGGTGACGTCCGCCGTGCCGGCGCGCAGCTGCGCGTCCACGACCGACGGGACAAAATACTCGCACTTGAGCGGATTGCGCGGCAGATTCTCATCCAGAAACGCCGGGAATCGGCGCTCGAGCTCGCGCAGGTACAGCGGCGAGAAGCCCCAGAAGTTCATGGACACCGTCGTATCGCCCGGCAGGTCGATGAAGTGCGCGCCGTCCTCGGTATAGGCGGCGTCCGCGCCGCGCTGCTCGATGTGCGTGCGCTCCGTGATGCTCTCGAGCATGCCGTCCCGCTCCGTGCAGACGCCGCGCGACACGCTGCCGTTGGCCGTGACGGTGTTGCGCAGGCGGAAGCCCACCATGGCATACGACCGCTCGGGGCGCGGCACGGCGAGAAAATCATACAGCAGGCGGTAGGCCTCGATGCCGTAATAGTCATCGGAATTGATGACGGCAAACGGCCCGTCGATCTCGGGCGCGGCGCACAGCACGGCGTGGGCGGTGCCCCACGGCTTCGTGCGGCCGTCGGGCACGGCGTAGCCCGCCGGGAGCGTGTCGAGCTTCTGATAGGCATAGCGCACGTCGAACGCCGCGGCCACGGCCGGGCCGACGCTCTCGCGAAACTCCTCGGCCGTGTCCTCCTTCACGACGAACACGACCTTGCGGAAGCCCGCACGGTAAGCGTCAAAGAGCGAATAGTGCAGCAGAAAATGGCCGTACTCGTCCACGGGCGTCGTCTGCTTCGGGCCCCCGAAGCGGCTGCCCATGCCGGCGGCCATGATGACCAGACAGGGTTGGTTCATAAGTTGATTCCCTCCATATTTCCAAACGGATCTGTGCCATTATAGGCCGCAGGTCACAATTTGTCAATTTGCCGCGCGGTCATCTTGGCTTCCTGCGCGGGATATGGTATACTGCTTGCTATCTTGGCAGTTTGGGCGGGAGGAGATCATCATGCAGCAAAAGATCGGCACGCTGCGGCTGGCACTGACGTTTGCCGGGTGCTTTCTCGGCGCGGGGTACGTGTCCGGGCAGGAGCTGTGGCAGTATTTCGGCGCGTTCGGCGCGCGGGGGCTGTTGGGGCTCGTGCTCGCGATCGTACTGCTCGGCGGCACCGGCGTGCTGCTCCTGCGGCTGAGCGCGCGCACCGGCATCGAGGCGATGGACGCGCTGATCGTGCGCGCGGACATCCCGTGGCTGCGCACGGCCGTCGGCGTGCTGACGGCGGCGCTGCTGTTCGGCGTCGTGTGCATCATGGCCGCCGGCATCGGCGCGCTCGGCAATCAGATGCTCGGTCTGCCGGTGTGGCTGGGCGCGGCCATCGCGTGCGTGCTCATCGCGGCGGCGGCTTATTTCGGTCTCGGCGGCATGGTGTCGGTGTTCACGGTCGCCGTGCCGTGCATGATCGTGGCCGCGCTCGTCATCGCGGGCATCCGGCTGCACCGCGCGGGGCTGACCGCCGCGGCCTTCGCCGCCGGGGACACGAACCCCATGCTCGGCAGCTGGGCCACGAGCGCCGTGAACTACGCGGCCTACAATTTCTTCGCCACCGTGGGCATCCTCGCCCCGCTGACGCGCCACCTGAAGAAGCCCGGCACCGCCGTCTGGGGCACCGTGCTCGGCTGCGTGCTGCTGCTGGCGGTCGCGCTCGGCGTGCTTGCCGCGCTGGCCACGAGCCCGGAGAGCACTGCGGCTCCGCTGCCCATGCTCGACCTCGCCTGCCGGCTGGGCGCGGCCGGCGTTGTGTACGCCGTACTGCTGTTTCTCGGCATGTTCGGCACGAGCGTGTCCTCGCTCGTGGCCGTGCTGACCTACGCCGGGCAGAAGTCCGCATGGCTGGCCGGGCACCGCACGGCCCTGCTGCTCGTGCTCACGGCCGCTGCCTTCGCCGGGAGCCTGTTTGGCTTCGGCGACCTGATCGGCACCGTCTACCCGGTCTACGGCTATCTGGGCATGGCCGCCATGCTGCTCGTAGCCGAGCACGCCGTGCACGCGCGGCGCGCGGGAAACGACTGCGCCGCAACTGGAGATTGACCCGGGGCGGCGGACCTGATACAATGAAGGCAATGACAAATACCACGTTTTTTGGAATTTTTACAGGAGGAACCGCGATGAAACATCTCAAGAAGGCATTCTGCCTGCTGCTGGCGGCCGTGATGCTGCTGGCGCTGGGCGTGCCGGCCATGGCCGCGGGCGAGATCCCGGTCGATGCCGAGCACTTCCCGGATCAGACGCTGCGCACGTACGTGACCGATTACTGCGACACGAACAAGGACAACAAGCTCTCGGCGGCCGAGTGCGAGGCCGTGCAGTGCATCGACCTGTTTGAAATGAAGATCACAAAGGTCGCCGACATGACCGGCATCGAGCACTTCACGAACCTGCACGAGCTGATCGCGTGCAGCAACCAGATCACAACGCTCGACCTGAGCGGCATGACCAGGCTCGAAAAGCTCGACGTGTCCGGCTGCACCAAGCTGCAGAGCCTGAAGCTCGCCGGCTGCACCGCGCTCATGACGCTTGACGCCTCGAGCTGCGCGCTCACGACGCTTGACCTCACGGGCTGCACCGCGCTCAGATCCGTCGCGTGCTCGTACAATGCGCTCACCGCGCTCAACGTGCCCGCCGCCGAAAAGCTGACCACGCTCGAGTGCAGCGCCAACCGCCTGACCGCGCTCGACCTGAGCGGGCACAAGGCACTCAAGGTGCTCACGTGCAGCCTCAACAGCCTGACGCAGCTCGACCTCACGGGCTGCACCGCGCTCGAGTCGCTCGATTGCAGCGACAATGCGCTCGCCGCGCTCGACCTGAGCGGCTGCACCGCGCTCAATGCCACCACGCAGGGCGACGGCAAGGCCGAAAACCCGATTCTCAGCCCGCAGTATCTGCCGGAGCAGACCGGCGCGGTCACAGGTGACGGCAAGTGCACCGTGTACCTCGACGCCATCGTCGGCAAGGATCACCTCGGCAGCGTCACACGCGTGCCGGACGCGAACTACGACAAACAGACCGGCGCCGCCGTGTACGCCAAGACGCCGGACTATTTCTCCTACAGCTACGACACCGGGCGCAAGGGCCTGCCGGCCATGACCGTGTACTTTGAGATGCAGGGGCTGACCAGCGGCGTCGCGCTCAATGAAAAGGCGTTCCCGGATGCGGCCTTCCGCACCCTGCTGGCCGAAACGGCCGACGTCAACGGCGACGGCCAGCTCTCGACGCTCGAGCTGCGCCATGTGAGCGAGCTCAACTGCAGCAACCTCGGCATCGCCGACCTGACCGGCATCGAATACTTCACGGAGCTCGTGGCGCTCAACTGCGAGAACAACAAGCTCACCGCGCTCGACGTGTCAAAAAACACCCACCTGAGCGAGATCTACTGCGGCGGCAACCAGCTGGCCACGCTCGACCTGACCGGCCTGCCCATCAAGGACGCCGAGACCGACACCGGCCACGTGCAGAAGCTGCCCGGCAGCTACGCGCTCACCGGCACGGAAAACGGCGTGGGCCTGTTTGACCTCAGCCAGATCGTCGGCAAGGACAACATCGGCAGCATCACCGCCGTCAAGGGCGGCAGCTACGACAAGAAAACCGGCATTGCACGCTACAGTGCCGCCGTCGAAAAGCCGAGCTACACCTACGCCACCGGCAGCAGCGCCGTGGCGCTCACGGTCGAGTTCACGCTCGATATGAGCAAGCTGCCCAAGTCCCCGTTCACGGATGTGACGGCCGGCGCGTGGTTCTATGACGCCGTGCTCTACGCCTCCGGCAGAGAGCTCATGGTCGGCACGGCCGACGCCACGTTCAGCCCGAACACGCCCATGACGCGCGCCATGCTCGTCGCGGTGCTCTACCGTCTGGCCGGCAGTCCGAGTGTCAGCGGCAAGACGCCGTTCACGGACGTGGCGGCCGGCACGTGGTACTCCGACGCCGTGCTCTGGGCCTACCAGAATGACATCGTTGCCGGCACGTCCGACACCACGTTTGAACCGCTGAGCAACATCACGCGCGAGCAGATCGTGGCCATTTTCAGCCGCTACACCGCAAAGTTTGCGCCCGACAAGGCCAAGGCCGCCGCAGAGCTGACCGGCTTTGCCGACAGCGCGAGCGTGGCCGGCTGGGCCGTGGACGACATGAAGTGGGCCGTCGCGCAGAAGATCATCGGCGGCCGCGAAAACGGCGGCCGGCTCTATCTGGCGCCGCAGGGCAACGCCAGCCGCGCCGAAGTGGCGACCATTCTCATGCAGTACTGCGCGCTGTAACGCGCCCCCCGAAATTCAACCGGAGAAGGAGTTTTCACCATGTCCAGAACAAAGTTCATGGGTATTTTTCTCGTCATCCTCGGCGTCATCAGCCTGGTCGTGGGCATCATCCGCGGCGACATGACCAGCAGCGCCGCGATGTTCATCGGCTATCTCGTGCCGGCGCTGCTCGGCGCCGTGATCCTGATCGTCGACCACGTCGGCGGCGGCGAGAGCAAGACCGAGACCGGCCCGTCCGACGCGGCGCTCGCCGGGCAGACAAACACAAAGAAGAAAACATAAGCAAAGCCGCTGCCCGGACGGGCAGCGGCTTTTCTGCGCGCAAAAAAGTTCCGCCGGACATTCCCGTCCGGCGGAACGCATAGGGTTAGGATATGGTGCTCAGCAGACCTTCGGCTCCGGGAACTTGGAGTGGAAGCTGTTGGCCTCGACCCAGTCGATGGCAGCTTTGATGCCGTCCCAGGTGGCGGGCTCGCCGCGGCCGACGGTCGCCATGGTCAGGCAGGCCTGCTCGGCGGGCGTGAGCGTGGTCTTGGCAGCCTTCGCGTTCAGGCGCTTGGCAATGTCCTTGATCTTCACCTTCATAATCAGGCGGTACGGCAGCGGCAGACGCTTCAGGTCAAAGCGGCCCTGCAGCGGGAACACCGCAACGTCGGCGCCGAGGCCGTTCTTCTTGCGGCAGACTTCCTCCGCGTTGGCAGCCGGAGCACCCATGCCGACCGAAACCACGCCGACCACATTATAACGCTCCTTGGCCTTGTTCAGGCCAACAACCTTGCCGGCCAGCAGCCAGCCGATGTAGACCACCTTGCGGCCGGTCGGGCAGATGTGCGACTGCTCCGTAAAGAACGGAACGTGCAGCGCTGCCGACATGCGGTGGGCGTACTCCTCACAGGAACCGGAGAGCGAAGAATAAACAATCGCGTCAATCATCGTGAAAAATCCCCTTTCAGTTTGTGGCGGAACCAACTGTGTCCCTAGTCTCCTTGCTTTATCATAGTCAAATCTTAAACAAAAGTCAAGATTCACTTTCCGAAATTGGCATAGATATCCGACGTTTGGGTAGAAAAAGGCACATAATTCCGGCATTTTCCCGTCCGGAGAGAAAATGCGGTCATTTTCCCTGCACGCGCCTCTTGCAGATCGACGGCGGATTCAGTATAATGTAGATTGGTTTGATAACAAGATTTTCACCCTGATATGGAAGGCGGTGCAGATCGCACATGGAAGAACGATTCCGCAATCTGGACTATCAAAACTGGAAACCCGTGCGCACGCTCGGCAGCGACTCCTACGGGACGGTGTACGAGATCGCGCGCGACGACGGCTTCGGCATGGTGGATCACGCGGCGCTGAAGGTGCTGTCGATCCCCGACTCGCCGGAGGACTTTGACGCCCTCGTCGCCGAGGGCCGCACGCCGGAGGAAGTGACCGCCCTGCTCCACCGTCAGGTGGAGACGATCGCGCGGCAGCTCATGGCGGTCGACGCCATCAGCGACGAGCCGAACCTGCTGCGGTGCGAGGATCACGTCATCCGCGCGCACGCGGACGGCCGCGGCTGGGACATTTATGTGCGCACGGAGCTGCTGCCGTCCCTGCCGGACTACCTGCGCAACCACCCGCACGGCGAGGCGGACATCATCCGGCTCGGCGCCGGACTGTGCAGCGCGCTGGAGACCTGCCATCGCCGAGGCATCGTGCACGGCGACATCAAGCCGCGCAACGTCTTTGTCGGCGGCGGCAACTTCGACGAGCAGGTCACGTATAAGCTCGGCGACTTCGGCATGGCGCAGTTTTCCGCCGTGGACAACACGAATGATTTCATGGCGCCCGAGGTGCTGTGCGGCGCGGAGGTCTCGCCCGCGAGCGACCTCTATTCCGTGGGCATGGTGCTCTACTGGGCGCTCAACGAGCGGCGCATCCCGTTCGTACCGCTGCCGCCGACGGCGGTGGAGGCGTCTGACCTCGCCATCGCGCGCGAGCAGCGCCTGCGCGGCGACCCGCTGCCCGAGCCGCTGCACGGCAGCCAGGCGCTGAAGAACGTCGTCATGCGCGCCTGCGCCGACGATCCGGCCCAGCGCTACGCCTCCGTGGAGGAGTTCCGCGCGGCCCTGCTCGCCGTGGCGCGCCGCGCCGCAGCGGCCCAGCCGCAGCAGCAGCCACCGCAGGCCGTCCGCCGCGAAGCGCCCGCACCCAGAGCCGCAGCGGCGGATGCGTTCCCCGGCTCGAAGCCGAAGGCGCAGCGCAAGGCCGTGCCGGTCGAGATGGAGGACGCGGAAAAGCCGCGCAGCACAAAGAAAACCATCGCCATCGTCCTCGGCTCGCTCGTCGTCGTGGCGCTCATCGCGCTCATCCTCGTCATGGCGCTGCAGGGCGGCAAGTCCGGCGTCGGCTCGGTCACGCTCGACCACGAGCAGGCCGAGATTGCCCCGCAGGACACCCTCACGCTCAAGGCCACCGTGCTCGACGCCAACGGCCAGGAGCTGACGGACGAGACGCTCACCTGGTCGAGCAGCAACGCCGCCGTCGCCACCGTGAAGGACGGCGTCGTCACCGGCGTGACCGAGGGCAAGGCCAAGATCACCGTCAAGGCCGGCAAACGCTCGGCCGACTGCACCGTCACCGTCACGAACGACGCCATCGAGGTCAAGAGCCTCAAGCTCGACAAGGACAAGGCCGAGCTGCAGATCGGCGACTCGCTCACGCTCACGGCGACCATGCAGCCCGCAAACGCCCCGGACGATCTCGTCTCCTGGGCCAGCAGCGACCCGAACATCGCCACCGTGAAAAAGGGCATCGTCGTGGCGACGAGCTCCGGGGCCGTAACGATCACGGCTTCCGCCGGCAGCTGCACCGCCACGTGCCAGATCACCGTCAAGGCCCCGTCGCGCGTCGACAGCGTCACGGCCGAGACCGGCTCGGCCACGCTCGACCTCGGCGGCACGAAAACCGGCACCATCACGTTCCACATCCACGGGCAGAACCTCGACAGCCTGCAGGATTCCGTGAAGGTCTACGCGGCCGACGGCAGCGTCGTCTCGCTCGGCCAGCCGGTGCGCACCGGCAACGGCACGGACGACACCTACTCCGTCACGGCCACGGCCGCCGCTGCCGGCTCCACCAGCGTGATCCTGCAGATCACCGGCGCCGACGGCACGACCCACTCCGCCGCTTGCACCGTCACTGTCAAGGAGAGCAAGACCATCCTGGACCTGATCCCCGGCATGAACGGATGACCCAAAACCGCAAAACGATCCCCCGGATGCAGCTGCATCCGGGGGCGTTTTTTGTGTCTCCGGCCTTTTTGACGGCGGCCGGAGGGGCGATTCAGTTTTTGCCCTTTGCCCAGTGCGCAAAGTAGTCGCAGCGGAACGTATCCCACGAGACGTCCATCTGCTCGCGCACCCGCTCGCGCATGGCCAGCACGGCCGGGTTGGCCGAAGCGTCGCTGCCGGTGTCATAGGTTTTGCCGTCATACCACGCGTAGTTGCGGAAATAGACCACGCCGCCGTCCGGGCCGAACATATCGCTGCCGATGTAATACGTCGGGTCGGCGTCCAGCGAGAACAGGTCCACGATCGTCGGCGCGATGTCCATCGTGCTGACGTATTTTTCGGAGACTTCCGGCGTGATGCCCTCCGTCCAGATCACGAGCGGCACGTTCGAGAGCATGTTGTGATCCGTGGTGCCCTTGATGGCATTGATGAAGTCCGCATCGGAAAAATACTTGCAGTAGTGATCCGTGAACAGCACGAGCACGGTGTCCTCTGCGTGGCCGTCCGCCTCCAGCCGCTCGCGCAGCCCGCCGATGAACGCGTCCGTTTCCATCGCCTGCGCCACGGCGCGGGTGTACTCCTCCTTCTGCGCCTCGGTCGCATACGGCACGGTGCTGTAGTCGATCACGGCACGGGCGCGCTCGAGGTGCGGCTCCGCAATGTTCTGCTGCTCGGTCGTGTACGGCCCGTGGCCGGAATACGTAATGAGGAAGCTGAAAAACGGCTCGTCCGAGACGATCTGGTCATAGCCGCGCAGGAGCTGCGAATCGAGCATATAGTCGTCCATGCCCAGAGCGGCATAGTCATTGTAGGATTCGTAGCCGAAGTTCAGATGGATCTGCCCGCGGTTATAAATGCCGGGGGCGGCAGCGTGATAGGACTGGGCGCGGTAGCCCGCATCACGAAACAGGTTCGCCAGCGAATACGGCAGCGCATGCTCGGTGTAATACGAATTGCGCACATGATACTCCGGCGCGATGAGGCCGGTGTTCGCCGTAAACTCCGCGTTGAACGTGCCGGCCGAGAGGAACATGGGCGAATAATAATTGGGGAAATACAGGCCCTCCCGCTCCATCTGCCAGAGGTTTGGCATATATTCCGGCGTCACGAGCCAGTCGTCGGTCGACTCCATCATGATCAGGATCAGGTTCTTGCCCGCGAACGCGCCGGTCATGGGCGTGTCGGCCGCCTGCTTCGGGTGGGACGCATAATAGTCGTCCAGCTCCGCGATGCGCGCATCCGCCGCCGTGGTCTGCGGCCAGAGCGTCACGGCTGCGCCGCGCACGGTATACTGATACAGGCCGGTCAGCATCAGACAGCGGTTGGCGTTGCTAAACTCCGTGTAAATGTCCTTGACCGTGTCGTGGCTTCCGGCGTCATTCCAGGTGAGATACTCGTTGTGGTCCTGGTCGTTGCCCCGGTTCAGCTGCGTGCTGTGCACGATCAAAACGCCCGCCGCACACACGACCGCCAGTACGGCGGCCACGATCCGGCCGCGGCGGCCGGGGCGCTCCTTCGGCGTGAAGATCACAGCGCAGAGCATCAGCGCCAGACACACCGCAAGGCCGATCCACTCCCCCGCCTTGAGCCGGAAATAGGCCGCGCTGAGAAAGCGCGCGCCGTCGCCGGCATACGCGAGGTCGGCAAACGAAAAGCACGTACCCGTCAGCTGATAAAGCACGCAGTGCGCAACACACAGCAGCGCAAACGTCACGAACGTGACCAGCAGGAAGATCCGCCGGCCCGTCCGCGGCAGCAGCGCCGCGATCGCGGTCATAGCACCCGACCACAGCAGCGTAAACACCAGCGGCTGCCACGACCAGAGCGACACATTGCTCATATTGCCGTAAAACAGACGCAGAGAGAAATCCAACAGATAATACGCCAGAAACGCCAGCAGCAGACTCAGCCACAGCGGGTCCGGGCGCAGCCGCCGCGCGCGCTTGACCGGCGCAAAAACGGTCGTCATGAAAAACATCCTTTCAGGAAAAGCAAAAAGCATCCGCTAAAATGTTACAAAAATATTTGTTATTATAGTAGTTTCCCATCCCCGCGTCAATTTCAACATTGAAAAATCCGCCTGGAAAATGCAGGCTTTCCTGCGCACGGCGCAAAACGGGGGGGCGCATCCGGATGGATGCGCCCCCGTGCCGGGAACAAAAGTCTGTGCCGTCCGCTCAGGCGAACATTTCGCAGAAACGGTGCAGCACCGCAGCCAGCTCCGCGCGTGTGGCCGTGGCCTTCGGCGCGATGGCATTGCCGCCGACGGCCACGGCGGGCGCGTTGACGGTGTCGCCCTGCTTCTGAAGCGCCTCGCTGTTGAAGTAGCAGTTATCGTCCACGGCAATGCCGCCGGAGCGGCCGTTGAGCCCGCCGACGTCCGTCGTGGTCTTGAGCGAGACGATATCGCCCGCGGCATAGCAGTTGATGTGCACGCCGTCCGGCAGCCGCGCAAGCTGCCGGTGCGCAGATTTTTCTTGCCAAGCACCGGCGCAAACGCCAGAAACGCGCAGACCGGGGCGTCCCAGCGGATGCCCCGGTTTTTCCTTGCATTTTTCAGTTTTCCCAGCGGATCTGCTGCGTGTCTACGAGCGGATATGCTGTGAGCTGCGCGCTGTCGAGGTCGGCTGCATGGAGCTTCACGCCGTTGATCTGGCGGTTATCATAGGTCGTGTAGTAATAAATGCCCCGGTCGGCGTTGCAGCAGCTGGAATAGAGCGTGATCTCATACTGGCCATCGTCCAGCTCGCAGCAGCCGCGCTGCTGCTCCACGCTCGTGAGGATATGGAAAAACTGGCTGACGCTCGCGTCCTCCGTCTGCTCCGCGCGGGCGTTGGCGCGCACGAACGCCGCGCGCACGAACCGCGAGGGCGACGACAAGTCGCCCGGCAGGCCGAGCGCGCCCATGCCGCGGCTGTCGAGCGTGACGGGCACGCCGCAAAAATCGGCCGGCGGCTGGCTCGGGCTCAGGCGGGTGTAGTTGCGCAGCGCGGCCAGCTGCTGCGGAAACGGCGGGTTGTTCGTCAGCACCCCAACGGGGTCGTCATAGACGTGCAGGCCGTCCGCCGTGGCCTCGACCACGATGCAGCCGCTGCGGTCGGCGACCAGCCAGTGCAGCTGCGCGCACGGCAGCGCGGGCGCAAACGGCGTGTTGTCCACGACCACACGCGCGAGCGCATTGCGCGCCTCGGCGACCGTGGCGCACGTGCCGAGCAGCCACGGGATGAGTGCGTACTGCGGCACCGAGGCCACGCCCTGCGTGACGGGCGGATAGACCGCGTTGCCCACAAAGTTCAGCCCCGCGATGCACAGGCCCTTCTCGTTGACCGCGTCGTAGTAGAGCGGATAGTCGTTTTGGATATGCGCCATGCCGATCATGGCATAATGCCGGTCGAGCGCGCCGCCGTGCAGGCGGATCGGGTAGTTGCGCGGCGTGATGGTCACGTGCTCGCCGTAGGAAAATTCGTAGTCCAGATTGCGGCCGAAATAAAAATCGCCGTTGCAGTATGTCGCTGCGGTACACATGGTGCAAGACCTCCCTCATTCATTCACCCAGTTAGTATATCCGCCGCGCCGGGGCGAATGTTGAAGAATCTGAAAAGTTCCTGTGTCCAGTCTGTGTCTTTTATGTGCCTGACACCGTGAAAAAGCCGGCAGCATTTCTTTGCTGCCGGCGAATCTTGATAAGGATTTGATCGTGAACTTCACCACAGCGCCATTTCATGCGCAAAAATAATTACTGTAAAGGCTGCCGCTGCTATCCACGATAAAACACACTGCATAACACTAAGCAAGTGCTTAGAATCAGTAACCAGCAATATAAAATACCAGATAACAACGATCTCACCAAACCATGAATAATCAAGGCAAATGCTCATGATTATAAACTCAGCCAGGATCACGACCCACGCCGCCATCTGCACCGCCAAAAGCACGCGCTTGCTGCGCCGCCGGAAAGCATACTTCACGTCCGCTATGGTTTGCCTGGCGTCGCTCGCGATCCAATGCAGGCATTTCTGAATCGTTTGCTTCATCTTGCGCTTCCCTTTCATTCGTCCGCGTCGTACTTATAAATTCTCAGGATGGACGTGGTATGATTGAGCCGCTTTCCAAGCGGCTGCGGCAATTTGCTTACCAGCAAGCTCAGCAGCTTATCAGAGTATGGAACAATGATCCGCTCGTGCCGGGCGGAACTGCAGATCTGGTTGATCCTGTGCTGATACTTCAGTGGGATCTTTTGCTTGCTGATATAGATCCAGAACTGCTTGGTCGTTCCCACGTCGATGCCCAATTCCCGAATCTCCGGATAAGGGATATAGATCCGCCGTTTGAACGGAGCTTTGAGCAGAACGCCTTCCTGCGTCAGATATAACACCCCAAAATACTGATACGAAAAATGAAAAGAGACCACGTAAAGCAGCAACAATATCACGGTGGGAAACACAATTAGGAACAAGTCAGAATACATATTCGCGCTCATACCTTGTGTGCGCAACGCATCTAAAAAGTCTGGAACATACAGTTTGAAACATTTCAAGTACAGCACTACTGTTGTGAGGGTCAAATAAGCAATAACCATAACACTTACGCCAGAAAACAAGTGATATTTTGAGATGGAGCTATCTTTCATAGAATCAACACCTCCTTATCTTTTTGAAAACAGTAGGTTGTACATCCAGGTCAGCGCACCGGCGGAATTCAGCAGCGCAGTGACGTCACCCTACACGCTGAGAATGTAGCAGCACAGGATAGAGACCGCCCCGTTTTTCGAGATGCTGCGAATATTGGATGTTTAAAAACAATTCAACCGAATTTCACATCCAACGGAACCGTTTTTCAGCTGAACCAAATGATCACAGAAGTTCATGAGCAAACCATATTCTGTCCGAACGAAAAAGCAGCAGTTGTGCTTGCTGTAGTCTCCACCGTCGTCCAGCTCCGCAAACACTTCTATCGCGATATGTCCCAGCGCATCTTCTCGAAAGAAGCGAAAAGATACGCACGCTGTAGAAGCGTCTCCCCTCTCTTCGTTTGCCCAAAATCCTTCTTTATTCCCGTTGAGAAATTTCGTAATTTCGGAAATCAATTCATCAATCAAAGAATCTGAGACGTATATTTCAGAGGTGGCAGTGATTATGGGAGAGGAACACACAACTGTCAGCTCAATCACATCATCGTCCTGCCATATTTTTCTCAGCGTTATATTATCCTCCATTGTAAAACCTCTCATTTTCACTATGGATTAAATTTGAAATCATCAAATATCTTTCAGGTTCGATTATAGGCCTAAGGAATCGCAAGGGAGCGCAAAAACTAAACCGCCAAGCTGCGAGCCCGGCGCAGCGGGTCGCAGTCGTAGGCGCTGCGGCGCAGCGTGATACAGCAGGCAACGATGATGATCTGTGGTGTGTGCTGACGGTTGTACGCATCATAGTGACCACTTATCCATTTCCCAGCGGGCGGTGCATCAGCACCGCCCGCAATTGATAACTACGACAATATGCCCGTTTATTATTCTGGATCAATCTCCCGAATAACCGGTTTTCCGTTAGAAACCTGACGAAAATATTCTCTAACCGCTTGATTGTTCCCTCGGTTGATTAAAATTCCCGGCACAATCAGCAGCGCGAAGAAAAGCATACACAGTCCAGCTTCGCAGAGAATTACAAGTCTGGTATACACGCCCACACGGATGACAACAAACACAAACCACGCCAAAAGCACCGCCAGTTTCAGCAACACCTGCATTGGATAGCGAAAACTACCCTCAAGGATTGTGTGGTTTCCCTGCGTCCGGAGCGTGCCGAAAAACACACGCTTCGGGTACATATCATATCCATGTACCATAACCGCCCAGACACGCTCACCTTCTATCTGTCCGTATAGGCCACGCCGGTCGTTTGCTGGCATTTTCACGCTACGCAACAGTTTTCCAAGAGCACAGTCAGTTTGCATGCCTGCACACAGCTGAGCCTTGGCTTCATTTAGCGACAGTGGTATTTCAAAGTGTTGCTTCATTCTGGCTAGCGTCCTTTCGTAGGTCTACCTTTTATAGGAATAACCCATGTATAAGTAATCAATCCGTGAAACTCATATCCTTCTCCAAACGAAACTGAATATCCATCATATGTTGAAGAAGCCAGCATCGTGCAGTTTTCGCCGCGAGGCGGAAACGGAACGGTGCTGGCTTCTTCTGACGCCGTGGTGCCGGTGGCCGGACTCGAACCGGCACGCCTTGCGGCACTTGATTTTGAGTTATTTGCTCCACACGGAACGCAGGCGAACTCAGCCCCCTGTGGAGGTCGTTAACGGACACCAAAAGCCTTGCAAATACTACTGTTTTTGAAGCTGATATGCAGAAAAGCTCCGCTTCGTCTGCTATTTCCGCTCTTTTCGATTTGGACGGAATTTTTGGATTTTGGAGGGACATCGGAGGGATGTTACCCACAAACAGAGCACAACAGCACACGCAATAGATTCATCAATCGCAAACACATTATAGCGTATTTCTCTGCCATTGACAACACACTTTCCGAAAAAGAGGTATCGCTATGAGAATGCGCACACACTATGAAAAACTTTTTGCTGCCTATCCTGATGTTGTTACTCTGCCCGAATTTCAAGCCATGCTGGGCGGTATCGGTGACAGCACAGCCCGAAAAATAATGCGGGCAAATAAGGTCAAACACTTTTATATCAGATGTACATACCTTATACCCAAAGCCTGCGTGATCGATTATGTGCTGAGCGAGGATTATGCGGAATACAGCAAGACACTCAAAGCGAGGGTTTGATCTTTAAGCCATTTGCAGAAATGCAGATGGCTTTTTCTATACCCGTACATAGCCGTCTGCTTCGCCGCAGGCGGCTAAATTTATGCAAAGGAGGAAACCCATATGGCGAATTGCAAAGTGATTGCGGTGACGAATCAAAAGGGCGGCGTGGGCAAAACCACGACCACCGCTAACCTCGGCATCGGGCTTGCCCAGCAGAACAAGCGGGTGTTGCTTATTGACGCAGATGCGCAAGGCTCTTTGACCCTCTCCCTCGGCTACCCGAAACCGGATGAGCTGCCCGTCACGCTGGCAGACATCATGCAGAATGTGATCGACGATACCCCCATCCCGGACGGCTGCGGTATTCTGCATCACGGTGAGGGCGTTGACCTGCTCCCGGCGAACATTGAGCTGTCCGGCATGGAAATTCGGCTAATCAACGCCATGAGCCGGGAAAGCGTGCTGCGGACATATATCAATGCAGTCAAGCCCCATTACGACTATATCCTCATTGACTGTATGCCGTCGCTCGGCATGATGCCAATCAACTCATTGGCCGCAGCGGACAGCGTGATCATCCCGTCCCAGCCGTCGTTTCTCTCGGCCAAGGGTCTTGACCTGCTGATGCAGTCCATCGCAAAGGTCAAGCGGCAGATTAACCCAAAGCTGAAAATCGACGGCATCCTGTTCACGATGGTAGACAGCCGCACCAACGAGGCCAGGGAGATCATCGCATCTCTGCGCGCCCATTACGGTGAAAAGATTCGTGTGTTCGGGACGGAGATCCCCTTTTCCGTCCGGGCCGCAGAAACCAGCGGACGGGGCAAGAGCATCTTTGCCCACGACAAGAACGGCAAGGTCGCCGCCGCATACCGCTCGCTGACGAAGGAGGTGTTGGAACTTGAGCGCAAAACCGAGAGATTTAGGGATGACACCGCTCGATGACCTGTTCTCAACCGACGAAAGCCGCGCGGAAGCGCAGCTTGAAAAGGTCGTCACGCTGAACCCCGCCGACATCTCCGACTTTCCCAACCATCCGTTTAAGGTCAAGCAGGACGAGGCTATGGCGGAGATGGTGGACAGTGTAAAGCGGTACGGCGTGCTGGTGCCTGCCCTTGTCCGCCCCAAAGCGGATGGCGGCTATGAGATGGTCGCCGGTCATAGGCGAAAGTGTGCGGCAACGCTGGCGGGGATCACCGAAATGCCCTGCATCGTCCGCAACCTCACCGATGATGAAGCGACGATCATCATGGTGGACAGCAACTTGCAGCGAGAAACCATCTTACCGTCCGAAAAGGCATTTGCCTACAAGATGAAGCTGGAAGCCATGAAGCGGCAGGGTCAGAGGTCGGATTTAACTTCGGCCCCACTGGAGCCGAAGTTAAAAGGTAGCCGTTCTAATGAGGAATTGGCTGCAAGCAGCCCGGACAGCAGATCACAAATTCAGCGTTTTATCCGCCTGACCGAGCTGATCCCGTCGGTACTGGACATGGTGGACAGCGGTAAAATCGCTTTCCGTCCTGCCGTGGAACTTTCCTATCTCTCCAAAGAACAGCAGCAGAGCCTATACGACACGATGGAGTGCGAGGACTGCACGCCGTCGCTGGCGCAGGCTATCAAACTGAAAGAGTTCAGCCGGGACGGAAAGCTATCCACAGAAGTCATCCTCTCCATTATGCAGGAAGAAAAACCGAACCAGCGTGAGCAGTTCAAAATGCCGAAAGAGCGTATCAGCAAGTATTTTGCTCCGGGGACGCCCGCACAGAAAATTGAAGATACCATCATCAAGGCATTGGAACTGTACCGCAGGCGGGAGCGCCAGCGGGATATGGAACGATAGCCACTACCAAGGGGCAGCCATACCCATTTTCAATGTGTGTACGGCTGTGTTGGCGTGTTCCCCCTCTCCACACCTCACCCCCTCGAAACTACCTGTACTTCCCGAAAAAAGAGATAGTACAGCGGCGGCAGTTCTCACAGCTTTGCAGTTTTTAGCGGCGGTCTGTACAATGAAAAGGCAAAGGAGGTTTGCGCATATGAAAAACACAAGGATCATCGCCATTTTAGTGCTGCTGGCACTTTCTCTTTCGGGCTGTGCAAATGCGGGTCGCTCCGAGGTGTCTGCGCCATCTTCGCAGGAAACGATCATGGCCGATCCTGTACAAGGCACCATGCCGCAGGAGAGTACAACGGTTTCTGTTTCGGAAAGTACAGAGATTCCCACAGAGAGCACGGTGCCGACCGAAACCGTGGAAGCAAAATCGGAGGTTTCAACCCCTGCCAAAGAGGAAACGCCGCCGACCGTCAGCAGCCCCACGGAAACTGTACCGCCGAAAGCATCCGAACCACCGACAGAACCAATGGCAACACAACCGCAGGAGCCTGAACCGCCCGTCGCAGAAGAACCCACAGAGTCGGCGTTTGACATTCAGACTTGGATCGATTACGCCAAAGCCTATGCTGAAAGCGTGGGACTGCGGCTGGAAAGCTCGGCGGTGGATTGCTGGGATAACCCTATTGATGCCGACGCAGACTGCATCTATCTGGAACGGGATATTTGTTCCCGCCTGAACCGCTATGCGGCAGACGAAACCATTACGGATGTCTGGGTGTGGTACGAAGCGGTCGGAGCAAACAGTTACCTGATCTATATCGGGTACGCATAATTTCACACACTGAATGGAGCATCGCAGAAATGCGGTGCTTTTTTCATGTCAACAAGGAGGTAAGCAAATGAAAAAATTCTATCGAAGGAGCATTTCGGGGCTGTTGGCCCTGCTGATCTGCTTCACAACCATTCTGAGCAGCGGCGTGACTGCCCTTGCCACATCGGTTCCGGCGGAAACAGCAAAGTCCTACTCTGTGGCGTTTCCCAGAGATGGAGATGCCAATTTGGACACCAGCGGCACATGGGGACACGACGAACTCCACTATATGAACGGCTGGACATCCGGTGAAAAGACTTGGATGACGACGCTGCACACCATTGGGGACTTTAACGGCCCGGCCTGTTACTGCATTGAACCGGGTGTGCCCCGCCTGCTGGAAAGAACCTATGCTCGCTACGGCGAAGATTACTGGAAGGACTATCCCTCCGAGTGCAACAGCACCATCGACGCCGATACCATCAAGACTCTGCTGGGGCGGATCATGCAGTACGGCTATCAGGGGAATCTCTCCCTTGGCTGGCGTTCTCAGAATAATGCAGATGCCGACAAGCTGGCCCACATGATGGCCACGCAGGTGCTGGTATGGGAAACGGTCGTCGGAGAACGGGATGCCAATTTTAATCATGTTGACCCCGGCAGCGCAGATGCTGTGAAATCTGTTTATCGGACAAGCCACCCGCTGTACAGCCGCTTTTCTGCCTATTATGACAGCATAGAAGCCAGCGTGAAGAAGCATACCATCGTTCCCAGCTTCATGGCCCGGAGCACCGGCAAGGCACAGACGGTCGAACTGAGCTGGGATGGCAGCCGTTATGCAACTACACTGACCGACACCAACGGTGTGCTGAGTGATTATACCTTTTCCTCAGAGCAGACCGGAATCGATTTTACGACCCGTGGTAATACACTGACGATCACCGCCGAAGCGGCACCTACAAAGCCCTTGATAATCTCTGCCACCAAAAACAATACCCGTAAGGGTGTCGTGGTATGGAGCGACGGGCATTACGGCCCTGACGGCACGATGCAGGATGTGGTCACTTACAGCGCCACGATCAGCGATCCCGTCAAAGCCTATCTTAACCTGAAAGTGTCCTACGGCAGCACCAAGATCGTCAAGACCAGTGAGGACGGCAAGGTCGAGGGCATTTCTTTTACGATCACAGGCAATGGCGTGAACAAAACCGTTACAACGGGCGCAGGCGGTATTATTCAGATCGATAACCTTGCTCCCGGCGTTTACACCGTCACCGAGCAGAGCTACGACAAATACGAACCGCAGGAGGTGCGCCGTGTCACTGTCGTCAGCGGTCAGGTGGCAACGGTCAATTTCAATAACACCTTGAAGCGCGGCACACTCATCGTGACCAAGACCTCCGAGGACGGGCTGAACGAGGGCGTAAAGTTCCACCTTTACGGCACTTCGCTTTCGGGACTTGCAGTGGACGAATACGCTGTGACCGACAGCACAGGTAAAGCCGTGTTTTCTGATGTGCTGATCGGCACGGGCTACACGCTGGAGGAAGTTGATACGGCGATCCGTTATGTCGTCCCCGAAAAGCAGACGGCGGCGGTGGAATGGAACGCCGTCACGAACAAGAGCGTTACAAACATTCTGAAAAAGTGGAATGTCACCGTCACCAAGAGCGACGCCGAAACGGGTCTGCCGCAGGGTGATGCCACTCTTGCCGGTGCCGTTTACGGCATCTATAAGGGCGACCAGCTTGTGGACACCTACACCACCGATGCCAACGGGCAGTTCACTACAAAATACTATGTCTGCGGCGACGACTGGACCATCCGTGAGATCACGCCCTCCGAGGGCTATCTGCTGGACAGCACCGTTTATCCCATCGGTGCGGAGGCGAAAAACTACACCGTGGAATACAACACCACGGCAAACGATGTGACCGAGCAGATCATCAAGGGCAAAATCGCCATCATCAAGCACACCGATAACGGCGAAACCCAGCTTGAAACGCCGGAGGCCGGAGCGGAATTTGCGGTATTTTTGAAAGCCGCAGGCTCTTATGACAGCGCCAAGGCATCCGAGCGTGACCACCTGATCTGCGATGAAAACGGCTATGCTGCCACAAAAGACCTGCCCTACGGCATCTATACGGTGCATCAGGCCAAGGGCTGGGACGGGCGTGAGCTGCTTGCTGACTTCGATGTGTATATCGCCAAGGACGGGCAGACCTATCGCTACCTTGCCAACAACCGCAATTTTGAGAGCTATATCAAAATCGTCAAGGTGGATGCCGAAACGGGTAAGGTCATTCCGCTGGCAGGCGCGGGCTTCCGGCTCTACCGCCCGGACGGATCGCTCATCACGCAGACCTTCACCTATCCCGAAGTCACCACCATCGACACCTTTTACACGAACAGCGACGGCTATCTCATTACACCCGAAAAGCTGGAATACGGAACGGGCTATTCGCTGGTGGAGGTTTCCGCTCCCTACGGCTATACGCTGAACAGCGAGCCGGTCTATTTTGATGTGACCGCCGACAATGCCACGGAGGAAAACGCCGTCACGGTGGTCGAGGTCACAAAGTCGAACACGGCGCAGAAGGGCGTGCTCCGGATCAGCAAGAGCGGCGAGGTCTTTTCTTCCGTTACCGAGGCGGACGGCATCTATCAGCCGGTGTTTGCGGTCAAGGGGCTTGCAGGTGCGGTCTACGAGATCACCGCTGCCGAGGACATCATCACACCGGACGGCACGCTCCGCTATGCGGCCGGAGAGGTCGTTGATACCGTGACCACCGATGAAACGGGGCTTGCTGAAAGCAAGGCGCTGTATCTCGGCAAATACGAGGTCAGAGAGGTCACGGCGCCCACCGGCTATGTGCTGAACACCGAAGTCCACACGGCAGAGCTTGTCTATGCCGGGCAGGAGGTCGAGATCACCGAAACCGCCGCCGACTTCTGCAACAAGCGGCAGAAAGCCGCCGTTTCTCTGGATAAAGTCTTGGAGCAGGATGAGCGTTTCGGCATCGGCACGAGCGGTGAGCTTTTCGCCGTGACCTTTGGGCTGTTTGCCACCGAGAAATTGGTCGCCGCTGACGGCAGCATCATTCCCACCGATGGCCTGCTGGAGATCGTGTCGGTAGATGAAAACGGTCATGCCGTCTGCAAGACCGACCTGCCGTTTGGCAGCTACTATCTCAAAGAGCTTTTCACAGACGGGCACTATATCCTCTCCGACGAAAAATGCCCCATCGTATTTGAATATGCCGGGCAGGATACGGCGCTGGTGGAAATCAAGGTAAACGGCGGCGCACCCATCGAAAACAAGCTGCTCTACGGAGAGATCCACGGGCTGAAAAAGGACGAGGATGGCAGCGGTCTTGCCGGTGCGCTGATCGGGCTGTTCCGTGCGGACTGCACCGAGTTTACGGCCGAAAACGCCATCCTGACTGCCACCTCTGCCGAGGACGGCAGTTTTTCTTTTGCCCGTGTGCCTTATGGCCACTGGATCGTGCGGGAGATCGAAGCCCCCATCGGCTTTGTGCTGTCGGAAGAAACCTATCCCGTGACCGTCGATGCAGACGGTGCAGTGATCGAGGTAGAGATTGAAAATACCCGCATCCGTGGCGCAGTGCAGCTCACCAAGACCGACCGGGACTATCCCGACAACAAGCTGACGGGTGCGGAGTTCACCGTTTACCGTGACAGCAACGGCAACAAGGAGCTGGATGCGGACGATGCACTGCTCGGCACACTCACCGAAACCGGCATCGGCGTTTATGAAATGGCCGATTTACTCTACGGCGGCTATTTTGTCAAAGAAGCAAAAGCGCCGGAGGGCTTCTATTTGGACGATAACGCCTACTATTTCGAGATCACCGAGGACGGAAAGACCGTGACCGTAGAGAATGAAGCCGGAAAGGGCTTTGTCAATGCGCCGCAGGTCGGCTCTTTGAAAATCATCAAGACTTCTTCAGACGGCAAGGTCGAGGGATTCTCGTTCCATGTCACCGGTCCGAACAGCTATGTCGGCGTATTCACCACCGACAAAAATGGCGAGATCGTCATTGAAAACCTCCGCATCGGGGAGTATGTGGTGTCCGAGGTGTCGGACGGCGCATCTTCCGCCTATGTGCTGCCCGCCGACAAGACGGCATCCGTGTTTGAAGGTGCGGTGACGAAGGTGGAAATGCACAATGAGCTTCGTGACACGCCGAAAACCGGCGACGACAGCAACCCCGCCCTGTGGCTTGCCCTGCTCGGCGTTTCCGCGGCGGGCGCTGCTGTGTTGGGCGTAGTCGGATTCAGAAAACGCAGAAAGGAGGGCGCAGAGTAATGGAGCTGAAAACCATTCTGGCAATCGGGCTGGTCGTATTCATCGTCGGCGCTTTGATCTTCCTGAAGATCAGAGCCAAGAAAAAGTAAGCCTTGGGGCAGCGAAAACCGCTGCCCCTTTTACATATCCCCAAAAACAAAAAGGAGGCAATAATTATGGTTCATTTCTTTGATGCGGACATAGCGAAAAAATACGGAGTCAATGCGGCGGTGCTAACCTGCTTCCTTTGGAAGTGTATCGAGCAGAAAAGTGCCGAATCGCCGCAGCTCCATGAGGGCAAGGTTTGGGTGCGCTGTTCAGTGCAGATGATGACCGGCTTTTTTCCATTTCTGTCCTATGATGAGATCCGCTACGCCCTGAAACAACTGGTCAAGGGGCGGGTACTCACAAAAGGGCAATTCAACGAGAGCCGCTTTGACCGCACGAACTGGTACGCCTTTACCGAGTTCGGACAATTTTTGATGACGGAAAGCGAGGGACGGACGCAATGAAGGACGGCAGACACATCATTTGGAGCAACGACATTGACTACGACGACTGGCGGGAGGACTTGGAGGAGCAGTACCCCGACCTCACCGAAGCCGAGCGCATGGAGCTAATGTATGAGCTGAACAGCGACTATCTGGACGACGAGCGCTCCAATCTGGACATTCAGCTCTCCCGTCCCATTCTCGTTGTCGGTGATCTGGGGCTTTGGAACGGCCGTCGCATGGGGTATAAGGAGATTCCGAGCGGCAATATCCGGGACTGCCTTTACAGCGAACGGGACATAGATTACAGCACTTGGTATGTGGATAAAAACGGCGACTTCCGCTGTGACGCTATCCATCACGACGGCACGAACCATTACCTCTACCGTGCCTATAAGGACAGCGTGAGCGACACGCAGATCGAGAATCTGAAAGAAAAAATCTACCGGGGCATTGCCACCCGTTCGGACATTACAAGAGTGACCCGCAGGCTGGGCGACGAGATCGCCCATGTTTACGGCTTTCCCATCCCCCGCAGGCAGGCGCCGGTGCAGGAGCGATAACGGAGGCAGCTATGATGAATGTACCAGATACAAGGGACTGCGCTTTTGAAGCCTTTGTTACCAACCTCGGCAAATACAACGAGGGCTTTTTGGTGGGCGAATGGGTGAAGTTCCCCGTGACCAATGAAGAAATGCAGGCAGTTTTCCGGCGCATCGGCATCGGGCGGCGCTATGAGGAATGGTTCATCACCGACTATGACTGCCCGGATGCGGCCATCGGCAAGGTGCTCGGAGAATACGAAAGCCTGAGTGAGCTGAACTACCTCGCCGGGCAGATCATGGAGCTGCGGGAGAGCGACGAGTTCTGGCAGGCGGTCTTGGATTTGGGCGAGAATACCGGCAGCGTGCGGGAACTGATCAACCTGACCGAGAACATGGACTGCTTTGATTACCTGCCCGGCGTGTGCAGCGACTATGACCTCGGCTATTATTGGATTGAGGAAAGCGGCTGCTATGATACGGACAAGCTCGGTGCGCTGGCAAACTATATCGACTATGAGGGCTTTGGGCGGGATGTTCGCTTGGAGGAAGGCGGCATTTTCGGTGACAACGGCTATGTGCGGTCAAACGGCGGCCGCTTTGTGGACATCTACGACGGCGACATCGAGAACATCCCAGAAGAATATCGGATCAGTTCACCCGCCGTCCCCGTCCGCTCCACAGCCCCACGGCAGACGAAACAGCCCGAACGATAAAATTTGCACCTTTGATATTGCCTTGCGGTTTGGGTATAGTATAATAAAAACGATAAGGAAGTGAGCACCGTGAGCGACAACTATTTTGACCTGCCATCCCGCATCGAGGACGCCTTTGCGGAGATCGACAGCGATATTGTGATGGATCTGCTGAATACCGACGAGGACTACGCCGGGCTTTCCGACCGTATGGACAAGCTGAAAACGCAGTACCCCGTCATTGAAAAAGTGAACGATGGCAGCGGCGAGATCCGCATGACCGCCGAGGAGCATCGGGCGTATGTGGACTATCTGAACCTTGCCCGCCAAATGGAGGACATGGAGCGGCAGCACATCTACTTCCGCGGACATACCGATGCCGTGGCGTATCTCAAAAAAATCAAAGCGATCTGACACAGACGGCACGGAAACCCCGTGCCGTTTTCTGCATATACAGTTCTGTTATCTGCATATAAAACGGTCAAAGTATATGCAGATAACTACATAGCCGAGAGGTTTTCATTTTGAAAGCCCCTCGGCTATTTTTATGTCAGAACGGAGGTGAAACATATGCCATATATCCCGCCGGAGGTAGTGGCGCAGGCCCGTGAGATGGACTTGCTGACCTATCTGCGGACTTATGAGCCGCAGGAGCTGGTGCATTTCGGCGGCGGCACTTACTGTACCCGTGAGCACGACAGTCTGAAAATTTCCAACGGCAAATGGTGCTGGTTTTCCCGTGGGATCGGCGGCTATTCTGCGCTGGACTATCTCATTAAGGTCAAAGAGATGCCCTTTACGCAGGCAGTCGAAACCATTATGGGGAATCTGTCGGCGGCACCGCCCGCCTTTTCCCCGGCTCCGAAAACGCCGAAAGAAAAAGTGCTGCTTCTGCCGCAGGCCAACCGCAGCGCCACCCATGCCATAGAATATCTGCACCGCAGAGGGATCGATTATGAGCTGATCGACTTCTGCATCCGGACCGGCCGCCTTTACGAGAGCTATCCCTATCACAATGTGGTGTTCGTCGGCATGGACGCAGACGGAAAGCCCCGCTACGCCAACCAGCGAGGGATCGGCTCAAACTTCATCGGGGATGCCAACGGCAGCGACAAGCACTATTCCTTTGGAATCCCTGCGGCGGCCGCAAGCGACACGCTCCACCTGTTTGAGTCGGCGGTGGATCTGCTGTCCTACGGGACGCTGCAAAAGCTGGACGGCAAAGACTGGCGCAGCGAAAACCTACTCTCCCTCGCCGGTGTCTACAAGCCACGGGCAAAAATCGAGGAAAGCAGCTTGCCCGCCGCACTGGTGCGGTATCTTTCCGAGCATCCCCATATCCGTCGTGTGGTGCTGCGGCTCGACAACGATACCACGGGACGGATCGCCGCCGAAACCATCAAAACCCTGCTGCCGAGGAAGTATGCGGTCACGGTGGACATTCTGCCGCCCCCGCAGGGCAAGGATTACAACGACTGTCTTTGTATGCGGCTGGGCTTGCCCATCACCAAGCGCGGAGAAAGGAGCAAAGAACGGTGAGCGACTATATGAGTCCGGGACGGCGCATCCGGCACTTTCGTATGCTGCGGGGCATGACGCAAAAGGCGCTGGGCATCGCAGCAGGCTTTCCGCCCGAAACTGCTGACATCCGCATCGCACAGTATGAATCTGGTGCAAGAACACCGAAACACGCTCTGCTCTGTGCGCTGGCGGAGGCGTTGGGCGTTTCGCCCTCGGCGCTGGACATTCCCCGTATCAAGAGCCGTGAGGCGCTGAGCCAACTGCTGCTTGCGCTGGAGGATGAATACGGGCTGACGATTACGATTACGGAAAGCGATGAAAGGAGCACTTGCAATGGAAAATGAAAAGATGATCAAGGTGGTACTGCTGGAACCGGGCAAGCTCGCCCGCACAGCCGAGATCGATGCGTCCCTTGCCGGGATGCAGAAAACGGTGGGCGGCCTGATCGAGCCGTTTTATCCCTTTGAGGAGCAGGTCTGCATCGTCTGCAATGAGGAAAGCAAGATCAACGGGATGCGCCCGAACCGCAGCGTGAAGAACGACGACGGCGTGATGGTGGATTTCATCTTCGGCCCCGCCTTTATCTGCGACTGCCGGAGTGAAAATCTGGACAGCCTTTCCGACGAGCAGATCGACCGCTACGGCAAGATATTCCGTTACCCTGAACACCTTGCGCGGGTGAACGGCACGCTGCTCGGCATCCCGTATCGTCCGCAGCCGGAGCAGGAGCGGTGATATTATTTCGGTCGGTAGCAAAATGTTCGGCCTATGGGACGAACGCCATGCACTGTACCAGCAAGCATCGCCGTTGTGATACCACAACGGCACTTGTCAGGGGTAGCCCCTGAAACCCTTTCGTCCCCATCTGACTGGCGGACGATATTTTTATACCCGAAAGGAGGTCACAGCCGGTGAACGAACCCATGACCTTTTTGGACTTTTTCAGCGGTGTCGGCGGTTTCCGCAAGGGCTTTGAGCTTTGCGGCATGATCTGCAAAGGTCACTGCGAGATCGACAAATTCGCAGACCGCAGCTACCGCGCGATCCACGATGTAAAGGAGGATGAATGGTATGGCGAGGACATCACCAAAACCGAGTCCGCCGATCTGCCGAGGGTCAACCTCTGGGCAGGCGGATTCCCGTGTCAGGACATTTCTGTATCTGGCCGGCAGCGAGGGCTTGCAGGCAAGCGAAGCTCTCTCTTTTTTGAAATCGTTAGACTCCTCAAAGGCACGCCTGCCGAGGATCGACCCGAATGGCTTGTCCTTGAAAATGTTAAAAATTTGCTCTCCGTTAATCGAGGATGGGACTTTGCGACCGTTCTCCATTCGTTGGCCGAAATCGGCTATCATATCGAATACGGACTGCTTAATTCACGCTTCCACGGCGTTCCGCAAAACCGGGAACGCATCTACCTTGTCGCTTATCGACATTTTAGAGCCGAGGGTGGACGAAAAATATTTCCTGTCACCGCAGGCGACGGCAAGGCTCTTATACAACTGATCGGCGGCACGCAGGGTAAGCGGGTCTATGATCCTGCGGGCGTGAGCTGTACGCTGATGAGCGAGGGCGGCGGCTTTGCCGGACGCACGGGGATGTACTTCATCGACCTGTGCAAAGGCGAACCGAGGCTGACCGAGCACGCCCGCTGTATCAAAGCAAGATATGACAGCGGCATTACCAACCACAGCGGTGACAAAAGCGGCGTTCTCTGCATGAGCGGCGAGTGCCCGGACCGCACCGAAGAAACAACACTCATTCAGCTAAAGCGAGGTACGCCGAAAATTTTGGAACAGGAGCACACCAAATGCCTGATTGCAGGCTATGACAAGATCGGGGTCAGCAACCGGGGCGAAAGCTACGGTATTTTTTATGGCTGCCGTGCCGTTCTCACCCCCGACCGGGAAAACAAGCGGCAAAACGGGCGGCGCTTCAAGGAGTGTGGCGAACCTGCCTTTTGCCTGAACACGCAGGACAAGCACGGCGTTTATCTCTGCGCCTGCGATTCCTGCGAGTTTGCTTTGCGTATCAAAAATGCTACCGCTGCCGGATATGCGGAAGCGCACTGCGGCGACAGCATCAATCTGGCATTTCCCGACAGCAAGACCCGCCGGGGCCGTGTCGGTAAAGGCCATGCACAGACGCTGGACACATCCTGCAATCAAGGCGTGCCGCTCGGCTGCGGCCGCATCCGCAAGCTGACACCTCGTGAGTGCTGGCGACTGCAAGGCTTTTCGGATGATATGTTTGACCGGGCCGCCGCCGTCAATTCCGACGCCCAGCTTTACAAGCAGGCGGGCAACGGCGTAACGATCCCCGTTGTGTATGCAGTCGGCAAACGGGTCGTGGAAATTCAAAACGAATTAGAAAAGGAGAGTCTATGAGAAAACGCAATGTTCACATTCAATTCTGGCTGGACAAAAAGGAAGCCGAGGCGTTTCAGAAGAAGGTCAAAAAGAGCGGACTTTCCCGTGAAGCGTATCTTCGGCACTTGGTAAATGGCCTTGAACCGCAGGACGCACCGCCGCCCGACTATTACGCCATGATGCGTGAGCTGCACGGGATCGGCAACAACCTCAATCAGATCGCTGCAAAAGCCCATACCCTGAACGCACTGGATGTGCAGCGGTACGACGAGAACTGCCGCAAGCTGGATGATGCCGTCAAGACGATCACCGCAGCGGTCATTTTGCCCCGCCCGATGAAGTGATGCGCTTATGGCGACGACATCAATATGGCGGGTAAAAGGCTGGCTCGGCAAGGTGGTGATCTATGCGGAGAACCCCGAAAAGACGGCAAACCCGAAATTTTACGCCGATCGGGAGCTGAGCGAACATGACGGGCAGCAGCTTACCGATGTGATCCGCTATGCCGTTAATTCGGAAAAAACGCAGGAAAAGGGCAACGAGGACGGCGCACCTCTCCACCGCTTTGTGTCGGGTATCAACTGCTCTCCCGCCACTGCCCGTGACGAAATGCTGGCGGTGAAAAAGCGGTTCGGCAAGGAGGACGGCACGGTGGCCTATCACGGTTATCAGTCATTTGCTCCCGGCGAGGCCACGCCCGAACTGGCGCATGAGATCGGCGTAAAGCTGGCGACCCGGCTATGGGGCGACCGCTATCAGGTGATCATCGCCACCCACCTTGACAAAGAAAATCATCTGCACAATCACTTTGTCGTCAACACAGTTTCCTTTGTGGACGGAATCAAATATCACCGCACCAAAAAGGATTATCACGATATGCAGACCGTTTCCGATGAGCTTTGCCGTGAGTACCGTTTATCGGTGATTGAAAATCCGCAGTACGGGAAAGCCAAGCAATACGGCGAATGGCGTACCGAGCAGGAACAGCGCCCCACTTGGCGGGGGCTGATTCGCGCCGACATGGACGAGGCGATTCGGCAGTCTATGACCGAACGGCAGTTTTTCGATAATCTGCGGAAGAAAGGCTATGCGGTCAAGATCGGCAAGGATATTTCGGTGCGGCCGCCGGGCAAAGAACGCTTTGTAAGGCTGATACGGAATTTCGGTGAGGACTATTCTATTGAACAAATCCGCAGACGGATTCTGTCGCAGACACGAGCTGAAAAGAAACCGTCCGAACCGACCCGTCAAGTCATACGGATTCGCTTGTTCGGCAGCTTGAAAAAGACCCGCAAAATCACAGGGTTTCGGGCGCTGTATTTTCACTACTGCTACCTGCTGGGGATCTTCCCGAAAAACAAACCGAAACAAAATAGGCGGCGACTTCATTTTCTCTTGCGTGAGGATTTGCGAAAGCTGGACGACATCACCGCCGAAACAAGGCTGCTTGTGCGAAATCGTATTGATACCGCCGAACAGCTTTTTTCATACCGTGACGAGGCGCAAGACAAAATTGCCGCTCTGACCGCTGAGCGAAAACAGCTTTACAAATTGCAGCGGACGGCGGCAGTCAAAGCCGATCCCGAAAAATCAGCGGAAATCAAAGACCGAATATCCGCATTGTCAAAAGAGCTTGCCACTCTGCGAAAGGAGGTGTCTTTATGTGACGATATAGCCGAACGCTCCGGCGTTATCAAAGAGAAAATCAAAGCCGTCCGAGAGGATGAGCATATCAAAGGAAAGGAGAAAACCGACCATGTACAATTCCGGTGACGCAGCGGAGCAAGTCGTGCGGATCAGCTTGGAAGGTACGGAAGTTGCCCTGAAGCTAACCGGCTCGGCGGCAAAAAATATTGCCGCCATGCTCTATGCTGTTTGGAAAAACCGAGATAAGAACAAGACCAAAGGCCACCAGCGACTTTCTGCCATGCTCAAAAGCGGCAAGGAGCTGAAAGTGTTCACCGTCAGCGAGGAGCATCTGAAACAATTTGCGTTGGAAGCCAAGCGGTACGGCGTTGTCTACTGCGCCCTGCGGGGCAAAGAGCGCTCCACTGACGGTATGGTAGATATTATGGTGCGTGCCGAGGATGCGTCCAAGATTAACCGCATCGTGGAGCGCTTCAAGCTGGCGACGGTCGATACCGTTTCCATCAAGCGGGACATCGAGCAGTCCAAGGCGGACAAAACCGCCCCGTCTGCCCCTGAGCAGGAGAAGCCCGACAAGGCGGCGGATGACCGCCTGCTGGATGACCTGATGGGCGCACCCGTTCAAAAGGAGGAACGCGCATCCCCAAACCCTGCGGCGGCAAAGACGGAGAAATCCCGTCCGTCCGCGCCTACCTCCGAGAAGCAAAGCAGAACCGCCGAGGGTACTGCTAAATCTCCCGAAGAACGCCCCTCTGTCCGTGAGGAATTACGGGAAATCCGGGAGAGCAGGCAGAAAGAGGCGGCAGAGCCGAGCATTTCCGAACCCACCCCGGCGAAAGAGCCGAAAAAACAGCCGACCACCACCCACAAACAGCCCTCCCGAAAGAAACAGAAGAAAGCAAAGGAGCGATAAGCCATGAGCAATTTTGACGATATTTTTGAATCTGCCCCGCAGACCGACGAATTTGACAAGAAGGCGTGGGCGGCGAAGAAAAAAGCAGAGCGTGACGAGGTTTACGCTTTGGCCGATGCCACCGCCGAGGCCGTCTGCGCAGACGGCGGCAAGTTCCGTGACTATCTGGATGTGCAGGTGGCTTTCCGCAACTACTCTGCCACCAACGCCCTGCTGATCCTTGCCACGAAGCCGGATGCCCGCAGACTGGGCGACAAAGATTTCTGGCGGGATCAGGGCGTGTATATCAAGCGGCAGGAGTTCGGACGCCCCATCAAGATCGTCGAGTCCAACGGCGAATACACCCGTGACGACGGCAGCATCGGCGTGTCCTACAACATCAAGCGGGTCTATGACATCTCGCAGACCACCGCCCGAACAAGAGCGCCGCAGGCGGTTTCTCATGACGCACGGGCGCTGCTGAATGCTCTGATCTACAAGCGCCCTGCGCCGGTGCAGTCTGTGGACGAGCTGCCGAACGGCATGGATGCCGTGTATGACCGTGAGCAGAACGCCGTTTTTGTCCGCCGTGGGCTGTCGGCAAACGATCTGTTCTGCGGTCTGTCCAAAGCACTGGCGCAGGCGGAGCTTGCCCGGACCGGCGAGGAATACACCGAGGAAAATGCCGGGTTCAAGGCGCAGTGCGTTTCCTATATCCTCGGTAAAGAGTTCGGCGTAGATGTGACCGGCTATGCCTTTGAAGCGCCTGCCGACTTCCTGCGTACCGATGACCCGCAGACGATCCGCACTGAACTGACCGACATCCGGGACACCGCCTATGACATTTTCGCAAGGATGATGCGGTCGCTGGAACAAAGCAAAGCGCCCCGCCAGAGTGAACAGGAGCGATAATGATGGGAAAACAGGAAAAACGGGTATTGACCCTTGACCGCTATGAGCACGGCGTTGTGGTCAATGCCCTCAATGAGATGCGGAACGATCTGCTGGAGGAAGAACGCCCCACCGACATTGTTGACGAGGTTCTTTTGAAGGTGATCGATGCCCCCGCAAAGAAGGTAAGGTGCCGAAGCGATGAAGAAAGAGAATAACCCTCTTATCCTCTGCCTGTTCGGTATTCTCCCCGTGGTGTGGCTGGGGCTGCTGATCGCCCCCGCCGCCCACGGCGGCCTGCCGGAGATTGTCGCCCGGTTTCCTGCGGTAATGAACGACCCGTTTCATATCGAGCTTTGCGGGGACAGCCTGAAAACTGTCATTGTTTTGCTCTGTGCCTACGGGCTTACGGTGGGTGTGATTCTATCTTCCCGCCGCAATTACCGTCGGGGCGAGGAACACGGTTCGGCCAAGTGGGGCTCTGCCCGAACCGTCAACCGAAAATACCGGGCAGCCGCACCAGAGGACAACAAGATCTTCACGCAGAATGTCCGGATGGGTCTGGACGGACGAAAACACCGCCGCAACCTCAACACGGTCGTTGTCGGCGGCAGCGGCGCAGGCAAAACGAGGTTTTACGCCAAACCGAATTTGTGTCAAGCCAACACGAGCTTTACCGTGCTGGACCCGAAGGGCGAGCTGCTGCGCAGCACGGGGCATCTGCTGCGGCTAAAGGGCTATGAGGTGCGGGTGCTGGATCTTCTAAACATGGAGAAAAGCCACTGCTACAACCCGTTTGTTTACCTGCGGGACGACAACGATGTGCAGCGGCTTGTGACCAATCTGTTCAAAAGCACCACGCCGAAAGGCAGCCAGTCCAACGATCCCTTTTGGGACACCGCCGCGTCTATGCTCCTGCTGGCGCTGATCTTCTATCTGAAATACGAAGCGCCACCCGACGAGCAGAACTTTCCAATGGTCATGGAAATGTTGCGTGCGGCGGATGTGCGGGAGGACTGCGACGAATACACCTCGCCGCTGGACGAGCTGTTTGAACGGCTGGAAATGCGGGAGCCCGACCATATTGCCGTGAAGTATTACAAGGACTACCACTCCGGCAGCGCCAAAACACTGAAATCCATTCAGATCACTTTGGCGGCAAGGTTAGAGAAATTCAATCTGTCCTCGTTGGCGGCGCTGACCGCTACGGATGAGCTGGATCTGCCGTCCCTCGGCGAAAAGAAAGTGGCGCTCTTTGCCCTGATCCCCGACAATGATACCAGCTTTAACTTTTTGGTCAGCATTTTGTACACGCAGCTTTTTCAGCAGCTATTCTATCTGGCCGACCACAAATACGGCGGCAGTCTGCCCGTTCCCGTTCATTTTTTAATGGACGAGTTCAGCAATGTCAGCTTGCCGGAGGACTTCTCAAAAATCCTTGCGGTCATGCGCTCCCGAAATGTGTATGTATCGATCATTCTGCAAAATATAGCGGCACTCAAAGCGCTGTTTGAAAAGGAATGGGAGTCGATACTCGGCAACTGCGATGAGTTTCTTTACCTCGGCGGCAACGAAACTTCGACCCACAAGCTGATCTCTGAGTCCTACCTCGGCAAATCCACCATCGACACCAACACCTACGGCAAATCATCCGGGCGCAACGGCAATTACAGCACGAACTATCAGATCAGCGGCAGAGAGCTTCTGACGCCGGATGAGGTGCGTATGCTGGACAACCGTTACGCCCTTTTGTTTATCCGTGGCGAGCGGCCGGTGATGGATGAGAAATACGACATTCTGAAACACCCGAACATTGCGCTGACCGAGGACGGCGGCGCAGCACCCTATGAACACGGCGGGACGGAAAATGCCGTTGCAACGCTCTCGTTTGCAGGCGCTGCCGCCGAAACCGTATCCGCACCCAATGAACCCATACCCGATTATGAGCTTCTGTCCGACGAGGATATAGAGGCTCTTTTTAAATTCAATTCTCAAGGAGGATAAACCCATGAAAAACACCAAAAAGACCGCAAACAAGCTGCCTGTGCCCGGCAAGGTCAGAAAGGGCTTTCGTTTCTACTGCGCCGCCGTGCTGTCGGTTGCGCTTGTGCTCGGCTGCTCCGTCACGGCCTTTGCCGCCAATGACCCAATCACCGTTGTGAACAACCTGAGCGATTTCATTTTCGGTCTGATCCGTGCAGTCGGTCTGATCCTGCTCGGCTGGGGCATCGTGCAGGTGGGACTTTCCTTCCAGTCCCACGATCCCAGCCAGCGCAGCAACGGCTTTCTCACCCTTGCGGGCGGCATCGTCATCACCTTTGCCAAAGAGATCCTGAACCTGATCACGGGCTGAAAGGAGGCCGCAGATGGAAAAGTGCGAGTGCTATATCCACTCTCTGAAACAGGGAGAAACCCATGTGCTCGGTGAGGCGACGATCCTCAAACGCATCGGGGACAACGACTACCTTGCCGAATACAACGGCGTGAAGTGCCACGCCATATTCAATCCCTTTGCCGGGCGCTACTTTGTGGATGATGTGTACGGCGTGATCCGCAGCTCGCCCGACCGGGACAGCAGATAAATGATACGGCGCACGGGGCAGGTCACTTTGGCCTGCCCCTATTTGCCGGAAAGGAGGAAGCTGTGAAGAAATACAGCATTATTTACGCAGACCCGCCTTGGCGGTACAAAGTCTATTCTAAAAAGGGGCTTGGGCGCTCCGCCGAATCCCACTACCCGACAATGGAACTGGAAGATATACGGGCGCTGCCGGTCGGCACGCTTGCCGCTGATGACTGCGTATTGTTTCTATGGACAACGATCCCACTGCTGCACGACTGCTTTTCGGTCATGCGTGCATGGGGCTTTTCGTATAAGACGGTGGCTTTCGTATGGATCAAGCAGAACCGCAAGTCCGACAGCCTGTTTTGGGGCATGGGACACTGGACGAGAGCCAATGCAGAGTTCTGTATGCTTGCCACCAAAGGCCGCCCGAAACGCCGCTCGGCCGGGGTGCATCAAGTCATCCTCTCCCACATCGAGGAACACAGCAAAAAGCCGGACGAAGCAAGGCGGCGCATTGTCGAGCTGATGGGCGATCTGCCCCGCATTGAGCTGTTCGCCCGTCAGAAAGCGGACGGCTGGGATGCTTGGGGCAACGAGGTCGCCTGTGATGTTGCGCTGACGGGAGGTGAGCCGAATGTCGGATAACTGGATCGTGCAGAATTTGGAGAATGCACTTGAAACTTGGAATGAAAAGCTGGCGGAGATCTGGCAGCTCATTACGCAGTCGCCGGAGCAGTTCAAGGGCGGCACGATCTGGAATGTGATCGTCGGCATCCACGGTGCGGTGCAGGCCATCGGGCTTGCGCTGCTCGTTTTGTTCTTTGTGGTGGGCGTGATGAAAACCTGCGGCAGCTTTGCGGAACTGAAACGGCCGGAGCACGCTCTCAAAGTGTTTATCCGTTTCGCCCTTGCCAAGGCCGCCGTCACATACGGCTTGGAGCTGATGATCGCCCTATTCAACATCGTGCAGGGGCTGATCTCTACTATCATGAACGCCGCAGGCTTTGGGGTGGCGCAGGAAACTGTGCTGCCTGCCGAGATCGTGACCGCCGTAGAGGACTGCGGCTTTTTTGAAAGCATCCCATTGTGGGCAGTGACCTTGATCGGCGGGCTGTTTATCACGGTTTTGTCGTTTATCATGATCATGACCGTGTACGGCAGATTTTTCAAACTCTATCTCTACACGGCCATTGCACCGGTCCCGCTCTCGGCCTTTGCAGGCGAGCCGTCACAGAACATCGGCAAGAGCTTCATCAAAAGTTATGCCGCCGTTTGTTTAGAGGGTGCGATCATCGTACTGGCCTGCATCATCTTCTCTCTGTTTGCATCCAGTCCGCCCGTCGTCGATCCCGACGCTGCGGCGGTAACGCAGGTGTGGTCGTATGTGGGCGAGTTAGTTTTCAATATGCTGGTGCTCGTCGGCGCTGTCAAAATGGCCGACCGTGTTGTGCGTGAAATGATGGGACTGTAAAGGAGGACGAGATTTGGAAGTGAAAATCAATCGGGAGATCCGCAACTATACGGAATCCATGTTTTTCGGACTGTCCATGCGGCAGTTCGTTTTTTCTGTCTTGGCGATTCTTGTCGCCGTGGGACTGTACTTTCTGCTGAAGCCCCACTTCGGGACGGAAACCGTCAGTTGGATGTGTATTCTCGGCGCCGCACCCTTTGCGGCGCTGGGCTTTATCACTTACCACGGTATGACCGCTGAACAATTCCTCTGGGCGTGGCTGCGCTCGGAGCTGTTAGAGCCAAAAGAGCTTCGCTTTGAGGCATCGAACCTCTACTATGAAGCACTCAAAGACAAATTGGAGGAAGGAAAATCATGATCAAAACGCTGAAAAACCTGCTGAAACAGGACAAGGAGCGGTACACCGTACCCCGCAAGGTGCAGGATGTGATCCCCGTCCGCCGCATCTGGAAGGACGGTATTTTTCAGGTGGGCGGCCGCTTTTCCAAGACCTATCAGTTCACCGACATCAACTACCTTGTGGCAAGCCGTGAGGACAAGGAGCAGATGTTCCTTGCCTATTCGGAGCTGCTGAACAGTCTGGATTCCGGAGCGACGACAAAAATCACCATCAACAACCGCAGGCTGAACCGGGCAAATTTCGAGCAGTCGATCTTGATGCCCATGCGGGGCGACGCCTGCGATGTGTACCGCCGGGAATACAATCAAATGCTGCTGGACAAGGCCACCGGCGCCAACGGCATCATTCAGGAGAAATATATCACGGTGTCGGTCTGCAAGAAGGACATTGAAGAAGCCCGCGCCTACTTTGCCCGGATCGGCGCTGACCTGATCGCCCATTTCGCCGCCCTCGGCTCTAAGTGTACCGAACTGGACGCCGCCGAAAAGCTGCGGGTGCTCCACGACTTCTACCGTCAGGGCGAGGAAGCGGCGTTTCTCTTCGACCCGCAGGATATGATGCGCAAGGGACACGATTTCAAAGACTATATCTGCCCCGACTCAATGGAGAAAAGCAGCGACTGCCTGAAGCTGGGCGAGAAATACTGCCGTGTCTTGTTTCTGAAAGACTACGCTTCGTATATCAAAGACAGCATGGTTACGGAGCTGACCGATTTCAACCGGAATATGATGCTGTCGATCGATGTTGTGCCGATCCCCACCGACGAGGCCGTGCGGGAGGTGGAAAACCGTCTGCTCGGCATCGAAACCAACATCACCAACTGGCAGCGCAGGCAGAACGCCAACAACAATTTTTCCGCCGTTGTGCCTTATGATATGGAGCTCCAGCGCAAAGAGAGCAAGGAGTTTTTGGATGACCTGACTACGAGGGATCAGCGGATGATGCTGGCGGTCATTACGATGGTCATTACCGCCGACGACAAAAAGCAGCTCGACAGCGATACTGAAACGCTGCTTGCCGTGGCACGAAAGCATATGTGCCAGCTTGCCGTGCTGAAATTCCAACAGTTCGATGGGCTGAACACTGTCCTTCCCATCGGCACACGGAGAATCAATGCGTTTCGCACCCTCACCACCGAGAGCCTTGCGGTATTCATGCCCTTTAAGGTGCAGGAAGTGCAGGACAAGGGCGGCATTTACTTCGGAGAGAACGCCATCTCCCACAACCTGATCATGTGCAACAAGGCAAATCTTCTGAACCAGTCGGCTTTCTTGTTGGGCGTTCCCGGTTCGGGCAAATCGTTTTCCGCAAAAGAACTGATTGCCTTTTTGATTCTCAACACCGAGGACGATGTGCTGATCTGCGATCCGGAAAACGAATTTGGTGCGCTGGCGGCGGCTTTGGGCAAGGAAACGGCGACCGTCATCCATATGGCGGCAGGCGGCAAAGATCGCTTGAACGCCATGTATATGGTGGACGGCTACGGCGAGAACAACCCCATCGTGGAGAAATCGCAGTTCATCATGTCTCTCGTGGAGCAGATCGACAAGGCCGGTGTCGGCCCGCAGCAGAAATCCATCATCGACCGCTGCACGGCGCTGGTATATCAGGATGCCGAGCGGACGGGCAAGCCCGCTACGCTCTGTGACCTGCGAAACAAGCTGCTGGAACAGCCCGAAGAAAAGGCAAAGGAGATCGCCTTGTCGCTGGAACTGTTCACCACCGGCTCACTGGATATTTTCGGCCACGAAAGCACCGTTGACCTCGACAAGCGCATCGTCGTATTCGATATTCACGGTCTTGGCGAGCAGTTGAAGCCGACGGGACTACTGGTGATCACCGACACCATCCTCAACCGTGTCACCCTCAACTGGAAGAAGGGCAAGCGCACCCACATCTTTATCGACGAATTTCATGTCGTTTTTGAAAACGAGCAGAGCGGCATTTTCTTCAATTCCGCATGGCGGCAGTTCCGTAAGCGCAACGGTTATCCCACCGCCATCACGCAGAATGTGGAATACCTGCTGGATTCCGTGCAGGCAAGCACGATGCTCTCCAACTCCGAGTTCGTGGTCATGCTCAATCAGGCGTTCTCCGACCGTGCCAAGCTCTCGAAGCTCCTGAACATCTCCGACGAGCAGATGAGCTATGTCACCAACGCCGACGCAGGCTGCGGGCTGATCAAGTACGGCTCGGCGCTGGTGCCGTTTATCAACCGTTTTCCGAAAGATACCGAGCTTTACCGCTTGATGACGACGCGCCCCGGCGAGGGTGTGTTCGGCAGCGGAAACGCATCTTAATAGGAGGTCATATATGAAAAGCAAATATCTGATGATCGGGGCGGCCGTATGTGCCGTCCTTTTCCTTTTCTCCGGCATCATGCTCTGTCGGCAGTATGCAGACGAACAGCAGAGCGCAGAAGCCTTTGAACAGGTCGCCGCACTGGTAGAAACCGAACCGGCACCCGCCGACACGCCGCAGGCAACCGAGCCGCTGCCGGAGCTGACGGCGTTTGAAAAATACCGGTCGGTGCAGGAGCAGAACAGCGATTTTGTGGGCTGGATCTCCGTCCCCGGCACGAACATCGACTATCCCGTGATGCAAACCATGGACAATCCCAATTTCTATCTGAAACGGGGCTTTGACAAGCAGTACAGCGATTACGGCGTGCCCTATGTGCAGGAAAACTGCGACCTTGCACTGTCCGACAACTGCGTGATCTACGGCCACCATATGAACAACGGGACGATGTTTGCCGATCTCTGCAAGTATGAAAGCGAGGACTTTTATCAGGAGCACAAGATCATCCGCTTTGATACCCTGTCCTGCTTTGGCGAATATGAGATCGTGGCAGTGTTCAAAACCGTTGCCTATTCCGAGCAGGGTTTCAAATATTATCACTTCACCCGTGCGGAGTCGGCGGAGGACTTTGATGATTATATCGCTCAATGCAAGGCACTTTCTCTCTACGACACCGGCGTAACGGCGGAATACGGCGATAAGCTGATCACGCTCTCCACCTGCGAATACAGCCGCAAAAACGGGCGCATGGTCGTTGTCGCCAAGAGGATCGCCGCACCCTCTGCGGAGGTGGGCAGCGATGAAGCCTGAAAAATATGTGGTGTCGCTTTCGGGCGGCAAGGATTCTACGGCGATGCTCCTGCGCCTGCTGGAGGAAAAGCGGCCTGTTGACCTGATCCTCTTTTGCGATACAGGGCTGGAATTTCCGCAGATGTACGAGCATCTTGCCCGTTTGGAGGCGTATATCGGCAGACCGATTACCCGGCTGAAAGCGGAGCATGATTTTGAATACTACTTTCTGCACTACACGCCAAAGCGGAAAAATCCTGCATTGGAGCAGTACAGCGGCATGAGCTGGGCAGGTCCGCGCAACCGCTGGTGTACGGGCATCCTCAAAACCCGTGTGGTGGACGCCTATCTGAAAGAACTGCGAGAAGATTACACGGTCATTGAATATGTCGGTATCGCTGCCGACGAACCGAAGCGGATCAAGGACAAGACCTATCCTCTCGCAGAATGGGGTATGACCGAAAAGGACTGTCTGGCCTACTGCTATGAACGGGGCTTTGATTGGGGCGGTCTGTATGAGATATTCCACCGGGTTTCCTGCTGGTGCTGTCCTCTGCAAAGTCTGGATGAGCTGCGAAAGCTGCATCGGCATTTCCCCGACCTTTGGCGGCAGCTCGAAACTTGGGACGATGCCACTTGGCGTACCTTTATCAAGGGGTATTCTGCCCGTGACCTCGCCACCCGTTTCGACTTTGAGAAGCAGTGGCAAAAAGCCGGTGGAAACATCCGCAGCCGTGCGTTTTATGCGGCGATGCGGGAAGAGATCCAGCGGTGCAGAACGGAGGTGAAGCCATGCCTGACATCAAGACGAGAGATGTGGTCAAGGGAACGGTAAAGGTGATCGACAAATCGGCAGTAGCCGCCGAGCGGATGAAGGATGCCTATGTCCGCACCAAGGACAAGGCGGAGCACAGCGTTTTTGCGGCGGAATCCTCTCCCGAAGAATACGCCGCCGACCGTACTTTGACCGGGACGGAAACGGCGGCACACGAAGCTGTTCATGGATTAGATAAGGCCAGCCGCAAGGGTGTGAAAACCACCAAGGAGAATATCTCCAAGGCAAAGGACTATTTTCAGCGAAGAAAGACCAACTTGCCGAAAAAGCAGGCGCAGAACGCCATGCAACGGGTGCGTCGCTCTGCCGATACTACGCAAAAGACAATCAAAACGGTAGACCGCAGCGGCAAGACCATCAAACAGACGGCAAAATCTACGGGCAAAGCGGCGGTCAAGACCACGCAGAAAACCATTAAGACCGCCGAGCAGACTGCCCGGACGACCATAAAAACGACGCAGGCTGCGGCAAAGACGGCACAGAAAACCGCACAGGCCACAGCAAAAGCCGCTAAAACTGCTGCACAGACCGCCCGTGCAGCAGCAAAGGCAACTGCGGCAGGCATCAAGGCGGCGGTCAAGGCTACCGCTGCCGCCGTCAAAGCCATCATTGCCGGAACAAAGGCACTGATCGCCGCCATTGCTGCGGGCGGGTGGATCGCCGTTGTTGTGATTATCGTTATTTGTCTGATTGGGCTGATCGTCGGCTCTTGCTTCGGCATCTTCTTCTCCGGTGAGGACAGCGGCACGGGACAGACCATGCGGCAGGCCGTGCAGGAGATCAACGCCGACTATCAATCGCAGATCGACACCACAAGGGCAAATCTCACCTATGACGAGCTGGAAATGTCCGGCTCCCGTGCCGTCTGGCCGGAGGTGCTGGCGGTGTATGCCGTGAAAACCACCACTGATCCCGACAATCCGCAGGAGGTCGCCACGGTGGACGACAGCAAGAAAGCCATTCTCAAAGATATTTTCTGGCAGATGAACGAAATATCTTCCCGCACCGAAAGCAAGACCGAAGAAGTCATCACCGAAACCGACGACGGTCACGGGAACATCGTGGAAACCACCACGACAGTCACGCACACCTACCTTTATATCACGGTCAGCCACCAGACGGCCGAGGAAATGGCAGAGCATTTTAACTTCACCGCCGACCAGCGGCAGCAGCTCTCCGAATTGCTTGCCGAGGAAAACCGCAGTATGTGGTCTGCTGTCCTTTACGGCATCTATTCCGGGGATGATGCCATCGTTACGGTGGCCTTGTCGCAGGTCGGCAATGTGGGCGGTCAGCCCTATTGGTCGTGGTACGGCTTTAACTCTCGTGTGGAATGGTGCGCCTGTTTCGTTTCGTGGTGTGCCAACGAGTGCGGCTATATCGACGCAGGCGTTATCCCGAAATTTGCAGGCTGCGTCTGGGGTGTCGAATGGTTCAGAGATCGCGGACTATGGCAGGACAACAGCTACGAACCCCGTCCTGGTGACATTATCTTTTTCGATTGGGATAATAAAGGTTCGTCAGGCCCGCAGGACGGAGAATCCGATCATGTGGGGATTGTTGAAAAAGTCGAGAACGGCACAGTTTACACCGTGGAGGGCAATTCCGGCGATAGCTGCCGAGAAAATCACTATGCCATAGGGTATTATGAGATATTGGGGTATGGTATGCCGCAGTATTAAAATTCATTTCGGCTGTTTGTATTAAACAGCCGAATACATACGCTTTTCAAAAAAGTCTGCAAATGCAAACCAAACACTTGTATTTTAGCGATTTAAGTGCTATGATAGAGTTAATAAGTCTATTCGGAGGAACGAAATGAAAGTTTGTTATAATAAGCTTTGGAAACTGCTTATAGATAAAGGGATGAAAAAAAGTCAATTAAGAGTGGCGGTTGGTGCAAGCAAAAGCACTTTTGCTAAACTTGGGAAAAACGAAAATGTCACACTTCCTGTTTTGCTTGATATATGCGAATATCTAAACTGTGACTTTGGCGATATTATGGAAGCTGTGCCGGAAATTAAGGAGCAATAAAATGAGTGAACAAATTTTAATAGTAGACGATGAAAAGGAGATAGCCGATCTAATAGAGGTTTATCTAAAAAATGATGGTTACACGGTACATAAATTTTATAATGGTCTGGATGCTTTGGAATGTATTGAAACGCAAAAAATGGATTTGGCAATTTTAGATGTAATGCTTCCAGATATTGATGGATTTCGTATTTGTCAGAAAATCAGAGAACAGTATTATTATCCTATTATAATGCTGACGGCAAAAATTGAGGATACTGATAAAATTATGGGACTTACCATTGGAGCTGATGATTACATTACAAAACCTTTCAATCCTTTGGAGGTTGTAGCAAGAGTAAAAACGCAACTTCGCCGTTATGTTCGTTATAATAATGCGGCTAATACCAAGGAAATAGATGCTCCCATTGCAGAACATGATGTAAGAGGACTTATTATAAACAAGAATACTCACAAATGTACTTTGTATGGAAAAGAGGTTACTTTGACACCTATTGAGTTTTCTATCCTCTGGTACTTATGTGAGAACAGAGGAAAAGTTATACCGTCTGAAGAATTGTTTGAAAATGTTTGGGGCGAGCAGTACCTTGATAACAATAATACTGTTATGGCTCATATCGGAAGATTGAGGGAAAAGCTTAATGAGCCTGCAAAAAAACCGAAATTTATAAAAACTGTGTGGGGAGTGGGATATACCATTGAAAAATAAAAGAAATAGCGAAAGAGATGATTATCGTCTTCTTAAAAACAAATTATTGATTAGAACTTTTGGAATGTTGTTTTTTGCGTTTGCTTTTTTAGCAGCCTTGTACTCTCTATTTTTAAAAGGGCACATAGCAGACACTTTTGTGGGTTTTTTGGATAATTTTGTCTACCATGATTATGACCGAGCTTATAATGTATATTCAATATATATTAGAGATTATATGGGTCTTTTCTTCGTAGTGCTTTCCTTACTGTTATTTGCAATTATTTTGCGCTTTTATCTAAATGAATTTTCCAAGTATTTCAAAGAAATTAACCGTAGTATAGATGCTCTGATAGAAGAAAATTCAGGAGATATTGTTTTGCCTTCTGAATTAACTGCAATCGAAAAGAAAATCAATCATATTAAGCATACTCTTGAACAACGAAAACTGGCAGCAGAGCTTTCAGAACAGCGGAAAAATGACCTTGTTGTTTATCTTGCCCACGATTTGAAAACCCCACTCACCTCAGTAATTGGGTATTTAACTTTGCTGCGGGACGAAAACAAAATTTCCGAAGAATTAAGAGAAAAGTATTTGTCAATTTCTTTGGAAAAAGCAGAACATCTTGAGGATTTAATTAACGAATTTTTTGAAATCACGCGGTTTAATCTTTCTAATATCACTCTTGAGTACAGCAGGGTCAATTTGACCCGTATGCTTGAACAACTTACATACGAGTTCAAACCAATGTTTTTAGAGAAGAATTTAAAATGTGAGCTTGAAATAGCCCCAGACACTATGATAAAATGCGATGTCAATAAGATGCAGCGCGTTTTTGATAATCTGCTGAGAAATGCAGTGAATTATAGCTTTGATGACAGCACGATTCATATTACTGTAAAACAAAACGATGAAAATTTGTGTATTCAGTTTACCAATTGCGGCAATACCATTCCAAAAGAAAAGCTTGTACGCATTTTTGAACAGTTTTATCGTCTTGATGTTGCACGAAGTTCCAGAAGCGGAGGTGCAGGATTGGGTCTTGCAGTTGCAAAAGAAATCGTTGAGCTTCATAACGGAACAATTACCGCAAAAAGTGAAAATGAGCAAATCGAATTTACAGTCACTCTTCCGCTCCTGTAGGAAAATCGTAAGAAATTCCGCAGAAAAAAAGAGGAAACCTGTGTGGACAAACAAATAAATGAAACTCTTGTTTCTGGTACGATAAAAGTACGAGAAACAAGAGTTTTTTGTTTTTGTGATGTCAATTCAAGGAGTGACCCCTATGGCAAGAAAACGGTTGACACAGCTTTTTCCGTTTCTGCTCCCACTGCGGCAGTGGCAGAGGAAAAAATGCTGTTATTTGAAAATGCGTCTGGACAAAAACCACTACGCAGACACTATATCCGATGAACTGCTTCCAAATAAGATTTTTGAAACTTCGGCTTTAATGGTAAATCAAAGCAGTGGCTACGATATTCAGTATCAGTATAACAAGGTTCACAACCTTAAACTGGCTGGAAAAGCCATCAATAAAGTTCTGATACGCCCGAAGGAAACCTTTTCGTTTTATTGGCTTGTGCGCAATGCCGACAAGAAAGAGCCTTATAAAGACGGCTTAAATCTTGTGGATGGAAAAATTATAGGTTCATACGGAGGGGGACTTTGCCAGCTCAGCAACCTGCTGTTTTGGTGCTTTCTGCACACGCCGTTGACGATTGTCGAACGTCACGGACACGCCGTAGAGTCCTTCCCTTCAACAACAGAGGATTTGCCCAAAGGAACGGACGCAACGGTCAGTGAGGGCTGGTGCGATCTTCAGGTTCGCAATGATACGGACAACACATTCCAAATTGAAGTCGCTTTTGACGAAAGCAATATTTATGGTCGGATTTATACGGCAGAGCCTGTCACGAAGGAGTATTCAATTTACAACTCGTCCGTAACCTATGTTCGCCAAAACGGGAAAATTTTTCAGATGGCCGAGGTGTGTCGCACCGAAACAGATACGATCAGCGGTAAAACGATGAAGCATCTGCTTTATACGAATAAATGCGAAATTACTTATTTGTTGCCGGAAGGGATGGAAGTACAGGAGAAGTAAAAAATGTTCAATTACAATCAAGAAACAATATATAGTCTCCTCTGTGCAGTGCTGCCGTGTTTTATTTATCTGCTGGTATGGGGTAGAAAAAAACCTCTATTACACTCGGTTTGGGTGATGATTTTTGTTCTGTACTGCTGGCAGGTGTACGACATAACGGGTGCCGGAGGGCTCAGTGATATTCTATATCGACCAGAAGGGTCTATCAATCCTTCCTTTATTCAGGGAACCGTGAATCTGATCCCTTTTCAGAATTTCACCACGGGATTTTTCTTGAATATTCTTATGTGTGTGCCACTTGGACTTTTGCTTCCGTTTGTATGGAAAGCATATCGAAAATTTAGGGTAACTGTTTTGTCCGGGGCAGGGTTTTCGGCACTCATTGAGGTTTCACAGCTATTGACGACGCGAGCAACAGATATTGATGACTTGATCGCAAATACGCTTGGAACAGCAGTCGGGTTTGCAGTTTGGTTCGCTTTTGCAAAATTATTCGGTCAGCGGATGAAAACAACCGTAGATGGAAGTAAAGAAGCATGGATTTATATTGCCATAAGTTTTTGTGGCATGTTCTTTCTCCATTATCCATTTTGGTTTGCATTCAAGGTTGCACCGCTCATTTGGCACTAAAGATTGGAGGAAAATATAATGAGAAAAATTGCGATTATTTTCGGAGGTCATTCCACCGAATATGAAGTATCGTTGCAGTCCGCCGCGGCTGTTTTTGAAAACATCAATACCGAAGAATTTGAAGTATTTCCGATTGGAATCACGAAAGCGGGTGACTGGTATCACTACACCGGAGAGCTTTCAAAGATCGCGGCAGGCACATGGTGTAATGATGCTTCTCATCTGAATAAAGTCGCTTTTTCACAGGATCGGTCAGTTGGCGGATTCTTGGAACTACTTGACGGACGATATACTGTTCAGAAAATCGACCTTGCATTTCCTGTTCTGCATGGCAAGAACGGAGAGGACGGAACTGTGCAGGGGCTTTTGGAACTTGCAGGTGTTCCAATCGTCGGCTGCGGCACACTGGCTTCTGCTTTGTGTATGGACAAAGACAGAGCACATAAGCTGGTTTCGCTTGAGGGGATTTCTGTACCCAAATCGGTTGCTTTCAAAAAATCGGAGATCAACGATGCGGTACAGAAAATCAAGGACTCCCTATCTTTCCCGATTTTCGTAAAGCCGGTTCGTGCCGGGTCATCTTTTGGCGTGACGAAAGTATCCGAACCCGAAAAATTAGAGAATGCAATTCACCTTGCCTTTGAGAATGATTCGGAGGTTATTGCAGAGGAAGCCATTGACGGATTTGAAGTCGGCTGCGCCGTTCTCGGTGTAGAAAAACTAATGGTCGGACGGGTTGATGAAATTGAGCTTTCCGGTGGTTTTTTCGATTATACGGAAAAGTACACACTGAAAACTTCAAAAATACACATGCCCGCCAGAATTGACGCTGCAACAGAGCTGCGTATTCAGGAGGCTGCAAAAACGATTTTCAAAGCGTTGGACTGCTCCGGTTTTGCACGGGTAGATATGTTTCTGACTCCGGCTGGAGAGATCGTTTTTAATGAGGTCAATACGATTCCCGGATTTACCTCTCACAGCCGCTATCCGAATATGATGAAAGGAATCGGCCTGTCCTTCTCGGATATGCTGGACAAGCTGCTTGGACTATACACAAAAGAATGCGCAAAATCACTTTAAGCAACAACAAAATATATGATGGAAACTTAATACTCGTCAATGCAGCCTATTCGCTGCAAAGTACGAGGGAAAATGAACTTGTATCTGCCAATACGGATTACCCGGATATTCTTTTGTGCCGTGATGCTGCAAGTGCTTTACAGATGGTACTTGAAAAGATCTCCGCTGCAAGGGACATCGTCCCTGTAAGCGGTTATCGCAGCCAATGGGAACAGACACAGATTTATAATGATTCTCTAAAAGAAAGCGGAGCGGAATTTACAAAGAAATATGTTGCACTGCCGGGCCATAGTGAGCATCAGACAGGAATGGCGATTGATTTGGGGCTATATTCGGATCACATTGATTTCATCCGTCCTGATTTTCCCTATGACGGTATTTGCGAAGTGTTCCGTGAAACGGCACCGAGCTATGGCTTTGTTGAGCGCTATCCGGCAGGGAAAGAAAAGATTACGGGAATCGCACACGAACCTTGGCACTTCCGTTATGTTGGTTTTCCGCACTCGGCAATTATGGCGGACAAAAACCTCACACTTGAGGAATATGTTGAGTTTATTAAAAACTGCACATCGGAGCACCCACTGACTTATGGCAACATCGAAATATACTATTTTCCACTTGGCGAAGAATCAACAGAAATTTACATTCCGGAAAAGGCGGTATATCAAATTTCCGGTAATAATGTAGATGGCTTTATTGTGACAGCTTGGAGGAAAAGCCAATGAACAAGAACAAGTATTACAGCGGCATCGACTGGATGCGTTTGATTGCCGCTGTTTTGGTTATTACAATCCATACATCACCGCTTGCCAGCTATAACACAACAGGCGATTTTATCCTGACAAGGGTCATAGCCCGTGTTGCCGTTCCTTTCTTTTTCATGACAACGGGATATTTTACATTGTCAAGGTATCATTATGATAACCGGAAATTGCTTGGCTTTTTGAAAAAGACCGGAATCATCTATGTGGCAGCGATTGCGGTATATCTTCCATTGAACATCTATAACGGTTATTTCAATCAAGCAAACTTGCTTCCCAACATGCTGAAAGACCTTGTATTTGATGGAACGCTGTATCATTTGTGGTATCTTCCTGCATCTATGCTGGGTATGCTGATTGCTTGGCAGCTTGTGCAAAAACTTGACTATTCAAAGGGCTTGATCGTGGCAGGGCTGTTGTACCTGATTGGACTGTTTGGAGACAGCTATTACGGTATTGCGGTAAAACTGCCGGGAGTCAAAAGCATATATGATTTGCTGTTTGAACTTTTCGATTATACTCGAAATGGTATTTTCTTTGCGCCCGTCTTTCTGATGCTCGGCGGTTTGATTGCCGAAAAGAAGCGCCGTATGACACAGACACAAGCAATCGTCGGTCTGATTGGCAGCTTTCTATTATTGATTGCAGAAGCTATGCTGCTCCATAAAAATGGATTTCAGCGTCACGACAGCATGTATGTATTTTTGCTGCCGTGTATGGTATTCCTCTTTCACTTTGTGCTGCATTTCAGGGGAAAGCAAGTACAGGGACTGCGGATCGCTTCTCTGCTGATTTATCTGGTCCACCCGATGATGATCGTCGTGGTACGGGCTGCGGCAAAGCTGACACATCTTCAGAGTATTCTGGTAGATAACAGCTTGGTTCACTTTGCAGCGGTTTGTTTGGCATCTTTATTGTTTAGCTTTGCGGCAGCCATGTTTTGGGAACGGGCTGCGGGAAAACAGCACCACCGTACAAAAACAGAACGCGCCTACATTGAACTTAATCTTGCACATTTGTCTCACAATGCCGCAGCTTTGCAGGCGGCTATGCCACAAGGCTGTGAGCTGATGGCGGTTGTAAAAACGGAGGCTTATGGTCACGGTGCTTATGAAATCTCCACCCGCCTTGAAAAAGACGGTGTAAAAGCATTTGCAGTTGCAACGATAGACGAAGGAATCCGTCTGCGCTGTTATGGGATTCGGGGAGATATTTTGATTCTCGGATTTACCGATGTGCACCGTGCCAGAGAGTTAAAGAAATACCGTTTAACACAAACGCTGATTGATGCTGCCTATGCAGAATGTTTAAATCAACAAGGAACTCCTGTCCGCGTACATATCGGAATTGACAGCGGAATGCACCGTCTTGGCTTTGATGCCGACGATTTTGAAAATATACGGCAGGTTTTCCGTATGAAAAATCTGAAGGTCGATGGGATGTTTACACATCTCTGCTGTTGTGAGAGCTTGGAACCGGAAGATGTTGCTTTTACAAAAAATCAGATTTGCCGATTCTATGCTTTGATTGACTACCTGAAAGAGCACAAAGTTCCTATCCCGAAGCTGCACATTCAAAGCAGCTATGGTTTGCTGAATTATCCCGAACTGAAATGTGACTATGTGCGGGAGGGAATTTCCCTGTACGGCGTTGCCAGCACGCCGCAGGATAAAACGACTTTACAGCTTGATCTTCGTCCGGTCCTCGCATTAAAAGCAAAGGTTATTTTGATAAGGGATGTCCCACAGGGCGATTTTGTTGGTTATGATCGGGCGTATCAGACTGAGCGTGACAGTAAAATTGCAATTTTGCCGATTGGCTATGGGGATGGATTTCCGAGAAATTTATCATGCGGAAAGGCAAGTGTGAAGATCGGTACATATATCGTTCCGATTATCGGGCGTATTTGCATGGATCAGCTTGCTATTGATATAACCGATACAGAGGGAGTCGCTGTTGGTGATACAGCAACGCTAATTGATAATCAGGAAAACAGTTTGTTATCGACGCCTTGTGTTGCGGAACGCTCCGACAGCATCAGCAATGAGATTCTCAGCCGCATGGGAGCGAGGCTTCCTATTGTGATAAAGGAATAAAGAAAAACAGAGGGTATTGCCCCTCTGCTTATCCCTGTTGAATCTGTATTTTTAGCGGTTATTCTGCTGGCTCTCCAATGCGGCTTTCACAGTTGCTCTGATGATTTTCAGAGAACGGTCATCGCAGCCGTAAAGCATACGGACAAGATCTTCTACTTCTGAATCTTTGACTTGCTTTTCCGGGTAGAAGATCAAGTTCCCATCAATGGCTAACTCCCGGACGATTTTCTTGAGGACTTCAAATGTTGGTATTTTGCCCTCGTTCTCGATCCTATATAAGTATCGCTCCGTGATATCAACGCGGTCGGTCAGTTCTTCGACGGTCAAATCGGACTTGTCCCGTGCCGCTTTTATGATCTCACTTGGTGTTTCAGGTTGTTTCTGCACCATGCGTTCACCTCCATATATAATTATATGGATTTCGTTCATGCTGATAATGGCATAGCCGTTCAATTATTAGTGAACGAACAGTGCGGTGAAAACTGAACTAAATAAAGACACCGCCCCGCCAAATAAAAAAAACGAGGCTTTGACGGGGTCTAAAAACACGCCCATATCCCTCAGATCCGAGTTTTTGGATTGGAGGGATTTTTTATGCGTTGGACTCGACATTCGGCAGCTCTGCCCGTCAGAAGCCACCAATTTGATTCGCCTGCATAACAAATCGCTTACCCGGTGAACCGTCAAAAAAAGTCCGTTTTCGTCATCGGGATATTACGGCTCGTATACTGAACTGACAGACCATTGTAAATATGAATTAAACGCACCTACATTGCGGCTTCCGCCGCTTTGCAGGTGCGTTTTGCTATATCTGCGCCTTTTGTGTGGCAGCGTTGGCTGCCGCAGCCCTCCGTCCGATTTGAATTTCCAAAATTCAAATCGAAACGGAGGAAAATATCATGGATGGACACCATCCGAAACGAAGAAAGGACAAATATAATCCCTATACCATCGGCACAACCGAGGACGGCCGCCACTGGCTGACCTTTTCGGACGGACAAGGCAATCGACATCATTTTGAGATCAGCGCTGCCGTGTTTGAGTTGCTTGATTCCTTTGAGTTGGACGACCTTTCCTATCTGAACGAGGTGGATCGTCACTATGAGCAATCGGAGCTCACGGAGGCATCGTTGTATGACCGGGCCGTGCATCGTCCGGCGACGGTTGAAGAAAGCACTTTGCAGAGCATGGAATATGCGAAGTTACATAGGGCGATTTCAGAACTTCCCGAAATACAAAAGCGGAGGCTGATCCTCTACTACTTTCAAGGTCTGACCTATGAGCAGATCGCAGGAATAGAGGGATGCACCAAGCGGGCAGTAAAATTCAGCGTAGACATCGCCGTGGAAAAGCTCAAAAAGTTTTTCAAAAATTTTTGAGCCTGGACTACACAAATAGCCTTTAAGTGAGGAAACAGGTGGAGAGGTACGAAAACTCTCTGCCTGTTTTCCTTTTCGGCAGACAGGGATGATCTTTGACAACCGAATACCCATTCATCAAGCACATTCCTATTGCCATTGTGAAAGCATGAGCCACATTAGCGGCTGCGCCACGATCTGCATTGCAGGGAGCGATAAACAGTCGGCTATCACGGGCGGGTGGCTCCCGCCCCGGCGACGACCGGCAATAGGGCTAACGATACTCCCGTCCAGCCACAGTCCGAGCGTGATAAGCGGCATTTCGACCGTGAAGCCGTCGCAGGCAATGGGGGCGGTTGCGAGAGAACCTCGTGAGGGTGAAATCCCCGTGGAGCCGACAGCCATCGGCCGCTTGATGACTTCCCAATAGAAAATCGGGGTGTCGAGGACAAATAGATTTTCTTCAAAATACCACGGTCAAGCGACGGGACGGGTCAGATGAAACGGAGAGTGTTTAATCTCTCACCGACCTTAATTCTGTTTTGCCGCTTGACCTCTACATAGGCGGAAACGCCTAAATACACAAAGGAGGTCATCACAGAATGAACCACACATATTTGCGCGGCGATATGTATTACGCCGATCTGGGCCGTGGCATCGGCTCCGAGCAGGAGGGCTACCGTCCTGTCGTGATCATTCAGAACAATGTCGGGAACAAACACAGCCCCACGGTCATTATCGCTTCCATTACGAGCAAAACCGGCGTGAAAGCCAAACTTCCCACCCACTACTACATCGACGCCGAGGACGGCTTGGAACTGCCCTCCATCGTCCTGCTGGAACAGCTGCGCACCGTCGATAAGCGCCGCTTGGGCAACTTCATCGGGCATCTCTCCGAAAAGCACATTTGCGGCATCAACCATGCGCTGGCGGTCAGCATCGGTCTGATCGAAAGCGTCCCGAAAAAACTGATCCTCTGCCTTTGCAGCACCTGCGCCGATAATTTCTACGGCACAGGTGCTTATTATTTGCGCAGGATCGACCCGGTGCAGGTGGCGAAGGACACTTGTACCTACTGTAATCAGCGGAAAGGGTATGACTATGAGCTTGTGCCGAAGAAGCGGTAAGGAGGCGGCCTATGGAATCACAGACGGCCTACAAGCTGTTATTTACCGACTATCCCGATGTGGTCAATGTCCAGCAGATGTGTGAAATGCTCGGTGGCATCTGCGATAAAACTGCCTATAAACTCTTGCGCTCCGGTGAGATCAGGAGCTTTGTCATTGGCCGTCACTATTGTATTCCGAAGCTGAACATTCTGAAATACTTGGAGCTTGTAGATAAATCCAGTGCGTGAAACCTCGTTTGCACATTTGGCCTATGAAGTTCTTTCTGCTACAATATGAATGTCAATGGCAGATGGATCTACGCTGTACCATTCAAAGGAGGTTTTATTATGGTAGCAGGACATCTGCGAGAGAAAAACGGGTACTATCATATGGTACTGAACTATGTGGACGAATACGGCAAACGGCACACGCCGTCCAAGTCTACGGGTCTGACAGTAAAGGGAAACAAAAAGCGTGCCGAAAAGATGCTTTCCGAGGCTCGTGCCGCCAAGGAAGCAGAACTGGAAGCAAGAGCAATCGAACGCAGTACGGGCAAAGCCCCCGTTGGCACAATTCTTTTTACTGCGTTCCTGCTCGATTGGCTGGAAATGACGAAAAAGAATGTGGAGGAAACCACCTACGGGGCGTATGCAATGGGCATCAAAAATAAGATTATTCCTTATTTTGAGGAACATCACCCCGGACTGGCTCTGTGCGAGGTGACACCGAAGCACATACAAGATTACTACACCTATGAATTGACGGTACGAGGCGTTTCTGCAAACACGGTCATACACCGTCACGCCAATATTCGTAAAGCCTTGCAGCACGCTTTCAAACTCGGCCTGATTGACTCGAATCCGGCAGACCGGATTGAACGACCCAAGAAGGAAAAGTTCGTTGGCAGCTTCTATGAGGAGGATGAGCTGAACCATCTTTTTGAAGTTGTCCGTGGTGATCCCATTGAACTTGGCGTGATCCTCGGTGCATTTTACGGTTTGCGCCGAAGCGAGGCGGTAGGTCTGAAATGGGATGCCATCGACTTCAAGAAAAAGACGATTACGATTCGGCACACCGTTACGCAGGCGACCATAGACGGCAAGAGCAAGATCATTCAAAAGGACAGGACAAAGACAAAGGCCAGCTATCGCAGCCTGCCGCTTGTGCCGCCATTTGAGGAATTGCTGCATCGCCTGAAAGCAGAACAGGAGCTGAACCGAAAGCTGTGCGGAAAATCTTATTGCAGGAAGTTTGCTGATTATATCTATGTCAATGAAATCGGTGAGCTTGTGAAGCCCGGATATATCACACAGCATTTCCCACTGATCCTGCAAAAGAACGGTATGCGGAAGATCCGTTTCCATGATCTTCGTCATAGTTGTGCAAGTCTGTTGTATGCAAATGGTGTCAGCCTGAAAGAAATTCAGGAATGGTTGGGGCACAGTGATATTTCGACCACCTCAAACATTTACACGCACCTGAATTTCAACTCGAAGATTGCATCTGCCAATGCGATTTTGGGCGTATATCCCTCCGCATGATACTTTATGTCCCTCCGATGTCCCTCCTAAAATCAGCCTGCAAACGGCAAATATGATGATGCGGGAGGGACAGTACATAAGCGCACAGAGCATAAAGAAAAGCCCGCAAACCCAGCCGTATCAAGGGTTTGCGAGCCTTCAAAGTGTGGTGCCGGTGGCGGGGGTCGAACCCGCACGGGTTATTAGCCCAACGGATTTTGAGTCCGCCTCGTCTGCCAATTCCAACACACCGGCATCTATTATTTTAAGTCATCTCCCGATGCCCCATCCGAGAAAACGGAGGGACATCATGGAGGGACATTAAAACCAAATTACATATTCAGTTTTCAAAAAACCTTGCAAAATCAAGGGTTTACACCAAGGTGGTATGAAACGGCGAAGTAGATTTTGAGTCAAGCACGTCTACCAATTCCATCACACCGGCAAATTCGGCTGTTTGATTATACAACAGCCGGGCGCATATTTCAAGTGCAAATCTCGCGCGGCGGCACGAACCGCAGCCGCTCCGGCGGCTGCTCGGCAAGCGAGCACGCGGCGGCCGCGCAGCCGGGAATGTCGTCATACACACGGCAGAGCGCCCCCGCCTCCGGCGGGACGATGCGCCCGTCTGCACGCCGGAACGGGATCGTGCGCAGGTCGCCCGTGCCCGTGAGCTTGAACCAGCTCTCGCGCAGCGTCCAGAGCTCGAACGGCTGCAGGTCGCCGCAGTCCGCCTGCGCGAGCCGCCGCGCCATGGCCGGGTGCAGCGGGCGCACCTGCTCCACATCCGCGCCGACCGGCGCGGCCGACACGGCCACGAGCGCCGCCGTGCGCGTATGGCTGACGGAAAAGTGCAGCTGCGGGCACGCCGGAAAATACGGCTTGCCGCCCGGCAGCTCCGCCGTCTCCGGCAGGTCGATGCCCCAGACCGCGCGCACCGCATACGCCAGCAGCGACACGCCCCACGCGCTCCCGTGCGCCTTCGTGCGCGCAGGGCGCACCGGCTGCGCGTCCGTGATCTGCGTCCAGAAAAGCTCCATATGGCCCACCTCATTTCCTGTGTCACAGAATAACACGATTCGTAATTTTTTGCTACCACTATTGTAAATTGTGTGATATACTGAAATGAATATTTCTGCACGCTCCTGCTTTCCCGGAAAGCAGACGCCACTAACCGCAAAGGCGCCCACACACTGCCTTTGGAAAGGAATATGGACTACATGAAGAAAATTCTCGTACTTGAGGACGAGCCCAGCATCCGCAGCTTCGTCGTCATCAACCTGCGCCGGTCCGGTTACGAGCCCATTGAGGCGGCCACAGGCGAAGAGGCGCTCGAAAAGCTCAAGCAGAATCCGGACACGCTCGTCGCACTGCTCGACGTGATGCTGCCGGACATCGACGGCTTTGAGGTCTGCCGCCGCATCCGCGCGACCGGCTCGAAGATGGGCATCCTCATGCTCAGCGCCAAGAGCCAGGAGATGGACAAGATCACCGGCCTCATGACTGGCGCGGACGACTATGTCACCAAGCCCTTCTCCCCCGCCGAGCTGCTCGCGCGCGTGGACGCGCTCTACCGCCGCATCGGCGGCAGCGAAAACACCGAGGACGTGCTCTCAAGCGGGCCGTTCGTGCTGCACCTGCGCTCGCGCACGCTCGACAAAAACAGCGAGCACATCCGCCTGACGCAGACGGAGTTTGCCATCATGAAGCTGTTCATGGAAAACCCCGGCCGCGCGCTCTCGCGCGAGGACATTCTGCACGCCGTCTGGGGCGCGGACTACAACGGCGAGGTCAAGATCGTCGATGTGAACATCCGCCGTCTGCGCATCAAGATCGAGGACGACGCGACCGAACCGGAATACATCACCACCGTCTGGGGCTACGGCTATAAGTGGGGCTACTGAGACCATGCAGGACGTCACCCCCACCCCCGCAGGCGAATCCAAACATACCGGCTCTTTCCGCGGCCTGTTTTCGCGCATGGCCATCGGCCAGTGCGTACACGCGGCGCTGTGCGTCGCCGCTGGCGCGGCCATCGGCCTGAGCGCGGGGCGCGTGAGCACCGCGCTGGGCATCGTGCTGGGCATTCTCGCGGCGGCCGTCGGCGCCGTGGTCTGCGCGCTGTGGTTCCGCCGGCGCGTGTCGCGCCCGGTCGAGCAGATCACAGAGGTCACGCGCACGATCGCCGGCGGGCGCTACGGCACGGAGCTGCCGGTGCAGCGCGACGATGAGCTCGGCCGCCTCGCGACCGCGATCAACGAGCTGTCGCAGGAGATCAGCCGCAGTGAAAAAATGCAGTCGGAGTTCATCTCGTCGATCTCGCACGAGCTGCGCACGCCCCTGACCGCCATCACCGGCTGGAGCGAGACGCTCATGTTCGACACCGCCATCCAGGGCGACTCCCGCCGCGGCATCGCCATCATCTCCAAGGAGGCCGCGCGCCTGACGAGCCTCGTCGAGGAGCTGCTGGAGTTCACCCGCATCCAGGACGGCCGCTTCAACCTGAGCATGGAGCTGCTCGACATCGAGAGCGAGCTTGAGGACACCATCTTCACCTATCAGGAGCTGCTGCGTCAAGACGGGATGCAGCTCATCTACAACCCGCCCGAGGAGGAGATCCCGCTCGTGCCCGGCGACCCGGAGCGCCTCAAGCAGGTGTTTCTCAACATTCTCGACAACGCCGCCAAGTATGCACGCGACGGCAAGACGATCGAAGTGTCCGTTTTTTCGGACAGTGAAGCTGCTACCATTCAATTCAGGGACCACGGCCCCGGCATCCCGGAAAACGAGCTGCCGCACGTGAAGGAAAAGTTCTTCAAGGGCGAAAAGCACAAGGCCCGCGGCAGCGGCATCGGTCTCGCCGTGTGCGACGAGATCATCACCCGCTCCGGCGGCACACTGACGATCGCCAACGCCCCCGGCGGCGGTACGCTGGTCTCGGTGCGCCTGCCGTTCGCGCCGGAGAGCGGCAATTAAATTCGTATTTCATTCTAACCGAGGTAACCATATGAGCAAAACCGAATCCGCAAAGCCCGATACCAACGTCTCGTTCCGCACATCCATTGGCGGGCAGGCGCTCATTGAGGGCATCCTCATGCGCGGCCCGACCCGGCAGGCCATCGTCTGCCGCACGGAGGACGGCATGGTCGAGAAGGTCGAGGAGCTGCACCTGGTCAAGGAAAAGCACCCGATCCTCGGCTGGCCGCTCATCCGCGGCGTCGTCGTGTTTCTCGACTCGATGGTCAAGGGCATGAAGGCGCTGACCTATTCGGCCGACCTGCTGCCCGAGGACGAGCAGGAGGAGCCCGGCAAGATCGACCTCTGGATCGAAAAGCACTTCGGCGAGGAGAAGGCCAAGGACATCATCATCGGCACGGCCGTGGTGCTCGGCATCGCGCTGTCGATCGTGCTGTTCATCCTGATCCCAACGCTGCTCGCCGGCCTGACCAAGGGCTTCATCCACAGCCCCGTCGTGCGCAACCTCTTTGAGGGGCTGCTGCGCATCGTCATCTTCCTGCTGTATCTGTGGGGCGTAGCGCACATGAAGGACGTTGAGCGCATGTTCGCCTACCACGGCGCGGAGCACAAGACCATCTTCTGCTACGAAAAGGGTCTGCCGCTGACGGTCGAGAACGTGCGGCCGCAGTCGCGCTTTCACCCCCGCTGCGGCACGAGCTTTCTGTTCGTCGTCGTCATCATCAGTATTCTCGTGTTCTCGCTCGTGAGCCTGCGCGTCGGACTGTGGGACAATCCGTGGGTGCGCATCGGCCTGCGGCTGCTGCTGCTGCCGGTCGTCGTGTCCATCAGTTATGAGATCAACCGCTGGGTCGGCCGGCACGATAACCTCTGCTCGCGGATCCTGTCCGCGCCGGGCAAGTGGCTGCAGCGCCTGACCACCAACGAGCCGGACGACAGCATGATCGAGTGCGCCATCCGCGCGCTCGAGCTCGTCATTCCGGAGCAGAAGGGCAGCGACGCCTGGTAATCCGTCAGCAAAGGACTGGAAGATAGAGAGATGCCAAAAACCTATAACGACCTGTATCTGGCCACGCGCACGGCGCTGAAAAGCGCCGGCGTGGAGGCTTACGCGCTCGAGGCGCGGCTGCTGGTGGCCTATGCCGTCGGCAAGACGAAGGAGGAATTCGTGCGCGACCTGCGCCTGTACACCTCCGATGAAAATGAACAGAAGATCGCGGCCCTGCTGCAGCGCCGCATTGCCGGCGAGCCGCTGGCCTATCTCATCGGCGAGTGGGAGTTTCACGGGCTACCGATCGTGGTCACGCCCGACGTGCTCATCCCGCGCATGGACACCGAGGTGCTCGTGGACGCGGCGCTGCACGTGCTCGTCGGCCGGAAGATGAATGCCCGCATTCTCGACCTCTGCTCCGGCAGCGGCTGCATCGGCTGCGCGCTGGCGCACGAGCTGCCGGCCGCGCGCGTCGTCATGGTGGACATCAGCGAGGAGGCCCTCGCCGTGAGCAAGGAAAACCTGCGCCGCAACCACCAGAACCGCACCATCTGCCTCAAGGCCGACGCGCTCGAAAAGCCCCCGATGGGCATCGGCACGTTCGACCTCATCGTATCGAACCCGCCGTATGTGGCAAGCATGGACATTCTCACGCTCGACAGCTCCGTGCGCGACTATGAGCCGCTCGGCGCGCTCGACGGCGGCGAGGACGGACTGATGTTCTACCGCGCGATCGTGCGCCACTGGACGCAGATCCTCCGTCCCGGCGGCTGGCTCATGTTTGAGGTCGGCGAGGATCAGGCAGACGCTGTCATGGCACTGATGAAGGACGCAAAATACACCGATGTGACCGCACTCGAGGACACCGCCGGCATCCGGCGCGTCGTCGTCGGCCGCATCTGATACTTAGAGGTGAATCACTATGGCTGAAAAGAAAAAATCCGCACCCGTTTCCACCGGCCCCGTCAAGCCGGAGGATAAGAAAAAAGCGCTCGAGACCGCCCTCGCCCAGATCGAAAAGAACTTCGGCAAGGGCGCCATCATGCGCCTCGGCGACGACATCCCCGTGAACGTGGAGGCCATCTCCACCGGCTCCCTGTCGCTCGACCTCGCGCTCGGCATCGGCGGCGTGCCCCGCGGCCGCATCGTCGAGATCTACGGACCCGAGTCGTCCGGTAAGACGACGCTCGCGCTGCACATCCTCGCCAGCGCCCAGAAGACCGGCGGCGAGGTCGCGTTCATCGACGTGGAGCATGCGCTTGAGCCCGCCTACGCCCGCGCCCTCGGCGTGGACATCGACAGCCTGCTCATCTCCCAGCCGGACACCGGCGAGCAGGCGCTCGAGATCACGGAGCAGCTCGTGCGCTCCGGCGCGCTCGACGTCGTGGTCGTCGACTCCGTGGCGGCGCTGCTGCCGCGCAGCGAGCTCGAGGGTGAGATGGGCGAGTCGTCCGTCGGCGTGATCGCGCGCCTGATGAGCCAGGCCCTGCGCAAGCTGGCCGGCACCGTCAGCCGCACGAACTGCATCGTCGTGTTCATCAACCAGCTGCGCGAGAAGATCGGCGTCATGTACGGCAACCCCGAGACGACGCCCGGCGGCCGCGCGCTGAAGTATTTCTCCAGCGTGCGCATCGACGTGCGCCGCATCGAGACGCTAAAGGCCGGCGGCGAGATGATCGGCAACCGCACGCGCGCCAAGATCGTCAAGAACAAGGTCGCGCCTCCGTTCAAGGAGGCGGAGTTCGACATCATCTACGGCGAGGGCATCTCCAAGATCGGCGAGATCGTGGACCTCGGCGTCAAGCTCGACCTGATCGACAAGGCCGGCGCGTGGTACACCTACGGCGATGTGCGCGTGCAGGGCCGCGACAGCATGAAGGAATTTCTGCGTGAGCACCCCGACGTCTCGGACAAGATCGAGGCGGAGATCCGTGCCAACGCCCACAAGCTCATGAGCCCGCAGGCGCGCAAGGCCGCCATCGCTTCCGGCCGCGCCGTCGAAGTGGCAGCCGATGACTTTCAGGGCTGATGGCCCGGCTCATCGAGCTCAAGCAGACCGCGCCGGAGCGCTTTCTGGCGCGGTTTGACACCGGTGAGGAACTGCGCACGACGCTCGCCGTCGTGACGGACTTCCACCTGCGCAGCGGAAAAGAACTGACAGAGCCGGAGCTGAATGCGCTGCGCGCAGCCTCCGAGCGGTCACGCTGCCGGCAGCGGGCGCTGCGCATCATCGGTGCGCGCGCCATGTCGGTCAAGGAGCTGACCGACCGGCTCAAGGAAAAGGGCGAAAGCCCGGAAAACGCCGAGGACGCCGCCGCGTGGCTGCAGGAGATGCACCTGCTCGACGATGCGCAGTACGCCGCCATGTGCGTGCGGCACTATGCCGCCAAGGGCTACGGCGCGGGGCGCATCCGCAGCGAGCTCTACCGCCGCGGCATCCCGCGCGAGCTATGGGACGACGCGCTGCAGGAGCTGCCGGAGCAGGACGGCCAGATCGACACGCTGCTGCGCCGCCGCCTGCGCAGCGACACGCCCAACCGCGACGAGCTGCGCCGCGCGTCGGACTATCTCTACCGCCGCGGCTTCGGGCGCGACGAGATCCGCGCGGCCATCGCGCGCTATCAGGACAACTTTGAGGAGTATTGACCCATGCCATATCGAATCTGCCTGATCTCGCTCGGCTGTGCGAAAAATCAGGTCAACAGCGAGCAGATGCTCTATCTGCTCAACCAGGCCGGCCATGAGGTGGTCGGCGAGGTGGACGGGTGCGACGTCGCCATCGTCAACACCTGCGGCTTTATCGACAGCGCCAAGAGCGAGGCCATCGACCAGATCCTGCAGCTCGCCGAGGTAAAAAAGGCCGGCGGACTGAAGAAAATTCTCGTGACCGGCTGCCTGTCGCAGCGGTACGAAAACGACATTCTCGAGAGCCTGCCGGAAGTGGACGGCATGCTCGGCACCGGCAGCTTCGGCCAGATCTGCCAGGCCGTCGAGGACGTGATGCACGGCGGAAAGCCGCTGTACTTCGGCGACAAGAGCGGCCCGATCGAGGAGATCGGCCGCGTGGTCACGACCGGCCCGGGCTGGGCGTACCTGCGCATCGCCGAGGGGTGCGACAACTGGTGCGCGTTCTGCGCCATCCCCGCCATCCGCGGCCGCTACCGCAGCCGCGCGCTTGACGCCATCGTGCAGGAGGCAAAAGAACTCGCCGCGCTCGGCGTGAAAGAGCTGATCGTCATCGCGCAGGACATCACCCGCTGGGGCATGGACCTCTACGGAAAGCCGAGCCTCGCGCTGCTGCTGCGGGAGCTTGTGAAGATCGAGGGCATCCGCTGGATCCGCCTGCACTACCTCTACCCCGAGATCATCGACGACGAGCTCATCGACCTCATCGCAAATGAGGACAAGATCGTCAAGTATCTCGACATTCCCATCCAGCACATCAACAACGACATTCTCCGCCGCATGAACCGTCACTGCACCGGTGACGAGATCCGCGCCCTGCTGCAAAAGCTGCGTGCGCGCATCCCGGGTCTTGTGCTGCGCACGAGCCTCATCACGGGCCTGCCCGGCGAGGGCGAGGCCGAGTTTGAGGAGCTGTGCACCTGGCTGCGCGAGGTGCGGCTCGAGCGCGTGGGCGTGTTCCCGTTCTCCCCCGAGGAGGGGACGCCCGCCGCCGTGATGACCGACCGCTGCGAGCCGGACGAGGCCCAGCGCCGCGCCGATCTCATCCTCCAGCTGCAGGCCGGCATCATGGACGACTACAACGCCGCCTGCATCGGGCGGGACATGACCGTTTTGTGCGAGCACCGGGCGAAGAGCGGCATGTGCTCCGGCCGGACGTACGCCGACTCGCCGGAGATCGACGGCACGGTCTACTTCACCGGCGCGGCCCGGCCCGGCGACATGGTCACGGTGCACATCACCGGCTGCGACGACGGCGATCTCGCCGGCGAACAAATCCACGAATGAGGTGCTGACATGACGACTGCAAACAAAATTACCATCTTCCGCGTGATCCTCATCCCCGTGTTTCTGGTGCTGATGTATCTGCGCTTTCCCGGCCATACGTACTGGGCGTTCGGCGTGTTCGTGCTCGCGAGCCTGAGCGACTTTGCCGACGGCTACATCGCGCGGCACTACAATCAGGTGTCCGATTTCGGCAAGTTCATGGACCCGCTGGCCGACAAGCTGCTGGTCGTGGCGGCCATGCTGCTGTTCGTCGAGCAGCATCAGATGCCCGCATGGGCGCTGCTGCTCGTGGTCGCGCGCGAGTTTGCCGTGACCGGCCTGCGGCTCATCGCCGTGGACAATGGCCGCGTCATCGCCGCCGCCTGGTCCGGCAAGATCAAGACCGCCTCGACCATGGTGGCCATCTGCCTGATGCTGCTGTGGAACATCCCCTGGCTCAACACCGTGTGCTGGGTGGTCATCGTCGTGACGACGGTGTACTCCGGCGTGGAGTACTTCGTGAAGAACCACGACGTGTTCCAAAAAGCCGCCTGAAACATAGCAAAAAGCCAGCGGGCATCGTGCCCGCTGGCTTTTTTGCTTTCCCTCAGAACGTGAACGCCTGCAGCGGCTTGTCGTACTCCGAGTGGCCCGTGGAGAACGACTGCCCATTGACCGTAACGCGAACGGTCGTGCAGTTGAAGTTATCGAGGAAGGTATTGACGAGGCTGCCCATGTACATAAGCTCACCCGTCGAACCGCTCTGACGCAGACCGGCGAGGAACGCCTCGTTCATATCGAGGCTGAGCGCGTCGCCGTCTTTTGAGATGGCGAGCACCTGGCTGTCCTTCGGCAGGGCGTCATGCGCGATGAGCTGCTCCGCGATCGCCTGCGCATACGCCGTCGTGACGGCCGGCTCCGTGTCCGGGATCTGCGCCGTGTCGGCGTGCAGGTCGTCGGCCGCGTCGTTCGGGAAATAGAGCTTGCAGGACGTGTCCACGCCGCCAGTGGCGGCCGTCTGCGTCGGCGGTGTCTCCGGCGCGGGGGTCTGCTCCGCCGCGTCCTTCTTGCCGCAGGCGCACAATAGCGCCAGCGCCAGCACGCACGCGAGCAGGAGCGAAAGACATTTTTTCATGTTCGTTCCTCCTGTGCGGCCGCGCTTGGGCGCCGGCCGCGTTTTTTCCAGCATACCACACCGGCGCGCGGCGCGCAACCTTGACATTGCCGGGTGCATATGCTAAGATGATGGATGCGATGAACGGAAAGAGTACGCCCATGACCCGGTCTCAGAGAGGCGCCCAGACGCTGCGAGGGTGCTGTCCGGCGGGGCGGAACGTGCGTCCGGGAGCGCGGCGGGAGGAAATGCCCGCCCGAAGGCACCGCGTTACGGTGCAGCGAGCGAGAAACGAGAGTGGAACCGCGAAGGACTTCGCCTCTCATGCCGGACGGCATGGGGGCGCTTTTTTATTGCAAATACGTCTCAAAGGAGCCTGAATATGAAACTGTACAACACCATGTCCATGCAGAAGGAAGAGTTCGTGCCGATTGAGCCGGGCAAAGTGCGCATGTACGCCTGCGGCCCGACGGTGTATAACTACATCCACGTCGGCAACGCGCGCCCGATCATCATGTTCGACGTGCTGCGCCGCTATCTGGAGTACCGCGGCTACGAGGTGACGTTCGTGCAGAACTTCACCGACGTGGACGACAAAATCATCAAGCGCGCCAACGAGGAGGGCATCTCCAGCGAGGAGGTCGCGAAAAAGTACATCGCCGAGTACTTCACCGACGCGCACGCGCTCGGCGTCCGCGAGGCGACCGTGCACCCGAAGGCCACCGAAAACATCCAGCAGATCATCGACCTCATCACGACGCTCATTGACAAGGGGTACGCCTACGAGGTCAACGGCGACGTGTACTACCGCACGCTGAAATTCAAGGACTACGGCAAGCTCAGCCACCAGCCGATCGAAGACCTGCAGTCCGGCGCGCGCATCGACGTCAACGACATCAAGGAGAACCCGCTCGACTTCGCGCTCTGGAAGGCCGCCAAGCCCGGTGAGCCGTTCTGGCCCTCGCCGTGGGGCAATGGCCGCCCCGGCTGGCACATCGAGTGCTCGGCCATGTCCAACCGCTACCTCGGCAAGACGATCGACATCCACTGCGGCGGCAGCGACCTCGCCTTCCCGCACCATGAGAACGAGATCGCCCAGTCCGAGGCCGCCAACGGCTGCAAGTTCGTCAACTACTGGCTGCACAATGGCTTTATCAACATCGACAACAAAAAGATGAGCAAGTCGCTCGGCAACTTCTTCACCGTGCGCGAGGCCGCCGCCGTCTACGGCTACGACTGCATCCGCATGTTCATGCTTATGAGCCACTACCGCAGCCCGCTCAACTACTCCGGCGAGATCCTCATGCAGGCCAAGGCCGCGCTCGAGCGCCTGCGCACCGCCAAGAGCAACCTCGAGTTCTTCATCGCCAACGGCCGCGACGGCGAGCTGAGCGAGGCGGACGCCGCCTTCGTGCAGGGCCTGGACCAGTACCGCGAGAAGTTCGACGCCGTCATGGACGACGACTTCAACACCGCCGATGCGATCTCCGTCATCTTCGAGATGGTGCGCGAGATCAACACCGCCGTCTCCCCCGCCGCCGACCCGAGCAAGGCGCTGGCGCAGGCGTGCCTCGACCGCTTCCTCGAGCTGTGCGACGTGCTGGGCATCCCGTTCGGCTCCGACAGCAGCGAGGACCCCGAGGCAAAGGCCATCGAGGAGAAGATCGCCGCGCGTCAGGCCGCCCGCAAGGCCAAAAACTGGGCCGAGGCCGACCGCATCCGCGACGAGCTCAAGGCCGCCGGCATCGTGCTCGAGGACACCCCGCAGGGCGTCAAGTGGAAGCGCGCATAAGTAAGCCCGATCGCATATCTGACGACCGCCCCGGCCATCTGGCCGGGGCGGTTTTGCCGTCCGCGCACAAAAATCCCCGATTGGAAACCCAATCGGGGATTTTCGCAGTTTATGGGGTAAGGGATCGTTCGCGTCAGGGATGCTGCGGCGCGTCGGAGTCTTGCGCTTCCGTCTCTTCCGCAGCCGCTTCGTCTGCCGGGGCTTCAGCCGCATCGGCGTTGTCCTCAGCGGTCACTTCCGGCTCGGCTTCCGCTTCCGGGGCGTCCGGCTCGGCCGGAGTCTCCGCCGCCTCCGCTGCGGCGGCGCGCTTGGCCTCCTTGGCTTCCTTGGCAGCGGCGTGCTTGGCCTGGAGCTTCGCGCGCTCCTCGCCCAGCCACATGCGCAGGCCCTGCTTGCGCAGCGTTGCCGCTTCTTCCTCGGTCATGGTCCCGGCCGCGACTGCCTTCTTCAGCTTCCGGCAGTAGAGCAGGCGCAGCACCGCGACGATCACGGCCAGCACGATGAGCACGATGAGGATGTAGAACAGCGGGCCGTGGTGCGCCTTGACAACGGCGAACTGCAGGTCGCGGTCCATGGTCTTAAAGACGAGATAGCTGCCGTCGCGGCTGCTGGACGTGCTCGCCCAGGTGCCGTTCTGGCAGGTGTAGACCGTGTAGCTCGCGCCGGTGTCCGGTGCGTAGACACGCAGGGAGACGGTGTTGTCCGTGTCGTCCTCGACCGTGTCGTTGAGGATCTCGACGTTATACTTCATGTACAGCTGCTGGTTGCCGCGCAGCGTCGGGCCGTCGGCCTCGGCGGAGGTGATGTGCACATCCGTCGCCGGGTCAAAGACGCCCTCGGCCAGCACAATCGGCGTGCGGCTGTTGTCGGCATACAGGTCGCCGGCCACGACCGTCGAGACGGCGGTGTACTCCGCCTTGACCTCGAGGTCGAAGGTCAGGTGGCTGTAGTCATGCTCCGGCCAGGAGCCGTAGTTGCCCTCCACCGTCGGGCAGTCGGGGATCTGGGATTCGTCGATCGAGCCGCCGTAGGCGAACGTGATCGTCTTGACGACCTCGCCGTTGGCCGTGAAGGTGACGGCAAAGCTGGAGAACTCCGCCGGGATGCCGTCGCGCGCCATGAAGGCCTCATAGCTCATGCCCTCGGCCTTGCCCGCGTAGCTGATGCCGTCGATGCCGGCCTCCGTCTCGTGGACGAAGTAGTTATCGGCCGCGCTGCCATCCTTGTCGATCTCGCCCGCGATGGTGCCGACGCAGTTGCCGGAGCCGTTGAGATTCACGAGCGTGTTGCAGCCGCTGACGTTCATGCCGTAACCGGCGATGCCGCCGATGTAGTTGCGGCCGGTCAGCTCGCACTTGGCGAAGCTGTTGCGCACGGAGCCCTGCGACTGGCCGACGACGCCGCCGACATAGTCGCCCGCCGTGCTCTCGGCCGTGCCGTAGCCCTCGCAGCCGCTGATGACGCCGAGATCCGCGTAGCCGCAGATGGCGCCGACGCAGTCCTTGCGCGAGGTGGCATTGCCGTAGTTTTTGCTGTCGAGCAGCACGCACTTGGTGAAGTACTTGGCCGTCAGCGTGGAGTCCTTGATGACATTGGAGTCGCTCTCGGGATCGAAATCGTACTCGATATCCATCGTGCCGGCAACGCCGCCGACGTTCACGTCGCCGTCGACCTTGCCGTAGTTGTCGCAGTTATAGACCTTGCCGTCGGTCGTGCTCGAGAGCTCTTCCTCCGAGACGTCCTGGATGATGTCGTCCTTGTCCTTGCTCAGGGCAAGCTCGAGGATATCGCACAGGCGCATCATGACGACGTTGAACTGGTCGTTGACCCCCTTCATGTCGCTGATGATCTGGGTGCTGTAGGTGGCCGTCTCCACGCTCAGGCGGGACAGGCCGGCCGAAATGCTGCCGAGATCGTCGAACATCTGCTCCATCGCGGTGCGGTAATCGCTGCCGATGTCGGGCAGGTTGAGCGGATCGTTGCTGGCGAGGTATTTCGTGACCTGGTCGAGGTAGCTCATACCGGTCGAGAAGTTGCCGCTCGAGGACTTGAGGGCGTCGAACGCGTTTTTGAACGCGGCGCTCATGTAATCCATGCGGGTGTGGCCGGTGGAGTCCTCGGTGAGGTAGTACAGATTGATGATCTTCGTCATCGTGGAGATGTCGCCGGAGATCGCGCCGATCGCTCCGGCGGCGTCGCCCATGCCCTTGAGCAGGGCGTCGCGCTGCGACTCATAGGTGCCGAGGTTGTCGGGATTGTACTCGTAGCCGTACTTGTCGGACATCTGCTGCCAGTTGTCCGGGCGGCTGGCGATCAGGTCATAGGAGCCGGTGCCGTAGGCGTTGTCCATGACCTTCATGAGCCAGGCGCAGTAATCCATGGCCGCGTTGAGCTGGTCGGACGAGACGCTCAGGTCCTTGGCCGCGTCCTTGAAGGCCGTCTTGTCGGCCTCGGTCATCTCGTCAACGATGTCGAGATAGTCAAAGCCCTTGTTGAAGTAATCGATCGATTTGTCAAGCGACACGGCCGCCGCGGAAAACTCCGTGATCGCGGGGGCGAGCATTTTCTCCGCCGTGTTGATGCGGATAAACACTTCGTTGACGGTCGTGACCGTGTTGTCCACGTAGTCCGTGGTGCGCTCGGCCACATAGCGCGCGCTCTCCGTGGCGCGGGCCGCGCTGTCGCTCAGCACGCCGACCGTGGCGGCCAGCGACGACGCCGCAGCGCCCGTATGGTTGAGCAGGGTGTCCATCAGATCATGGAGCGTGTTGAGCTCCTTGGCCATGGCGCCGATCGAGCCGGACTCCACATCGAGCGTGATGAACGGCTCCATCTGGCCGCAGATGCCGCCGACGTCCTTACGGCCGGAGGCCGTGCCCCAGTTCGTGCAGCCGGAGACCAGACCGCTCTGGCGGCCGACGATGCCGCCGATGTTGTAGCCGACGTGCTCAAAGCCGACGCCGCCCCAGTTCGTGCAGCCGATGATGACGCCGGACGAGAAGCCGCAGATGCCGCCGACGTCCGTGGAGGTGTTGGCCTTTTTCGGCGCGTCGTCGTCCTCGTCGTCGGAGGCGGTCGGGAGCGTCAGGGTGTCGAGATCCTCCGCGCTGCCAACGGCCTCGCTGGCGTTGATGTTCACGCCCGTGGTGTTCGAGCAGTAGGAGATGGTGCCGATGTTCTGCCCGACGATGCCGCCGACGTAATGGTCGCCCTCGACGAAGCCTTCGGTCTTGCAGTTATAGATCATGCCGCTGCCTTCGTTCGTGCCCGCGATGCCGCCGACGTTGTTCTCGCCGGAAATCGTGCCGTTGAACGAGCAGCCGGAGATCGTGCCGTAGTTCGTGCCGACGATGGCACCGATCTCGTTGAGGGTGCCGGCGGCGTCGATGTTGCCGGTGACCTTCAGATCACGGACCGTACCGACCGCCTGCACATAACGGAACAGGCCCATATGGGACGCATCGCCCGAGAGCTCCAGCCCGCTGACCGTGTGGCCCTGCCCCTCGAACGTGCCGCCGAAGGTCGGGATCGGCACAAAGTCCGACCCGCTCAGGTCCACATCGTTGTCCAGATAGACCGTCTTGCCCTGCGAGTACGTGTCGAGCTTGCAGCTTTTGCTCAGCTGCACGAGATCGTCCGCAGAGTAGATGTGGATCTCCGTGGCGTTCGGCTGGGCAGCCGCGCCGCACAGCAGGCACAGAGCCGCCACGAGCACCAGCGCAAGCAGACGACGCACATTATGTCTTTTCATCGGAACCCTCCTCACCGTGCAGATCCGCCGCCGGCACAGTCTGCGCCGGAGCCTCCTCCATCTGCACATTTCCGATATCGATCGATGCGCTGACCGTGCCATTCACGCGGCCATGGATCTCCGCATCGACGTAACCGTTGATATAGCCGCGCACGTGTCCGTTGACACGCATGGCCCCCTGCAGATGCTGCTGCGCGGCGTGGTGGCCAATCGTAAAGGATGTTTTTTCAACCAGAGAGTCGCCCAGCAGCAAAATCTGCGGCAGGACGCACATAACCAGCACCATCGAGATCAGCGTGCCGCGGCCCAGGCAGATGCCGATGGACGCGACCGTGTTCTCCGAGGACAAGAAGCCGATGGACATGCCGGCTGCGGCGAGGATGGTGCCGGAGGTCACGACCGTCGGAAACGCCTGGTTGAGCGCCTCGATCATGGCTTCCTTATAGGGCATCTCCTCTTTGAGCCGGAGGTACCGGCTCGAGATGACGATGGCGTAGTCGATGTTCGCGCCCATCATGATGGAGCTGACGATCAGGTACGCCAGGAAATACAGATTGTTGTGCAGGATCGTCGGGAACGAGAAGTTGATCCACACGCTGCCCTGGATCACAAGGATCAGCAGCAGCGGCAGCGCGACCGACTTGAACGTCAGCAGCAGCACGAGGATGACGAACACGACCGTGAGAATACTGATGAGCGTGTTGTCCGTGCTGAAGGCGTCGGAAAAGTCCTTGTCCTTGGCCGTCTCACCGACGAAATAGGACTCGTCGTAATACTTGCCGACGACGCCCTTGATGACCGTCAGGTAATCATAGGTCTCCTCGCTCTCGACCGGGAGGTTGAGATAGAGGATCATGCGCGAATAATTCTCGGAGTGGAGCTGCTTTTCACCGTCGATGAGGCGGTCATACATCTCCTCGAGGTCGTTCATGGTCGCGGCGTCAATCTTCGAGCGGTAGATATCGCGCTGCTCATACAGGAACTTGAACATGTTAATGAGCGGCACGGAGCAGTTGTCGATATTGCTCAGATCCACGAGCTGGCCGATGGCCTTCGTGTAATCGTCATTCGCGGTACAGTAGGCCGTGTACAGCGCGCGCGACACGCCGATGTCGATATCCGTAAGCTCGGCGAACCGGCGCGGCGTGAGCGAGTCGGTGACCATGTAGCCGTCCTTGGCCTCCTCGTCCGCGAGTGCCTGAACGTGATCGACGCCCTTGAGCTCATTGAGATCGTCGAGCAGGTTTGCCTCGCTCTCAAAGTCCGTGAACGGGAAGATGAGCACTACCTGATTCGTCTCGCCGAAGGTGGCGTTGATCTTCTTCTCGGCGATCTTGTAGTCATTTTGCTTGATGGTGTCGAGCGTGCTGTAGCCGAACACGTACGGGCACTTGCTGCTGAGCAGGAAGCCCGCGACGATGATGACCAGAAAGATCGGCGGCACGATGTAGCGGCTGCGGATGGCAAAGCGGCCGAGCGCATCGATGCGCGGCAGGAACAGGCGGTGGTGCGTCTTGTCGATCCACGGGCTCATGTACATGATGAGCGCCGGCATCAGGAAGAACACCGTCAGCATCAGAAACAGGATCGACTTGATGAGCACGAGGCTCATATCCTCGCCGATCTTGATCTTCATGAACGAAAGCGCCAGCAGACCCGAGATCGTCGTCAGGCTCGAGGCCGAGATCTCCGGGATGGCCAGCGTCAGCGCGCGGATGGTCGCCTCGCGGGGCGCGAGGTGCTCGCGCTCTTCCGTGTAGTGGTGGCACATGATGATCGCGTAGTCGATGCCGAGGCCGAGCTGCAGCACCGCCGCGATGGAGTTGGTGATGAACGAGACCTCATGGAACCAGTAGTTCGTGCCCTTGTTGACCCAGACGGCCACGCCGAAGGTGATGATGAGCACCGGGACCTCCGCGTAGGTATGGCTTGTGAGCAGGAGCACCACGAAGATCGAGCACATGAGGATGATGAGCACGATGCGCATCTCGCGCTCGAGGATCTCGCCGGTCGGGTTGCCGATTTCCGTTGTGATATAAGTATCGTAGCCGTCGAGCGCCGCGCGGACGTTCTTCACGCCCTGGATGCTGACCTCGTCGAGCTTTTCCCCGTCAAACGTGACCTCAAAGAGCGCCGAGGCACTATTATAATGGTGTGTGTCTTTTTCAAACACCACGTCCTTGACACCGTCCACACCACGCAGCATTTCGGCAAGCTCCTCCGCCTGCGCAAGCGTCACGTTGGACACCATGACCTTCGCATCCCCGTAGGTGATGAACTCGCGGTTCATGATCTCCAGCCCCTGGCGCGTCTGCGTGGAGTCCGGCAGATAATCGGTCAGCTCATTGTTGACGTCCGTCTTGCTCGCCGAGAAGATCGACAGCACGCACGCCACGGCAAACAGCACCACGAACAGCCGCCGTTTGTCCACAATGAACGCCGCCAGGCGCTCCATAAACGATTTCTTCATACCCCAGCCCCTCATCGGGCGGCTTCCCCGCCCGGAATCTCTTTGCGCATCCGGTTGGAATCGGTTACACAAAAAGTTAAAAAACAGTAACAAAATGTGTTTTTCAGTTCTTTTCGGGTGCAACGGCGCAAAGTTAACATAAATAATTACGGATTCTTCTGTATCATACGATATCCCAAACACGATGTCAACTGCGAAAACGGATTTTTCCGCGATTTTCCTTAATTTTTTTCCACATTTTCAAGCAAATGCGCGCATTTTCGCGCCGGTTCTGCAAAAAATCAGACACTTCGTCAGAAAATCAACCACGCGTTGCTTTTTCGCTCCATGTGCTGTGCGGCGACATATTCCTGTAAAACGGCGTCGAAAAATAGTAACAAAAAATCGACCCGTCGGAATCAGAATCGGATTCCGGTGGGTCGAATTTTGTAACTTTTTCACGCTTCAAAGATCTTTTCCACGCGGCGGATATACGCCGGCAGCGCGCCCTCAAAGTCCACGCCGAAGCGGCGCGGCGTGTCGCGCCAGAGCGAGCGGCAGATGCTCTCGTCCGTGAGCGCAGTGGCCGTTTCGAGGGCGGCGCTCAGCGGTGCGCCGCGCACGAGCAGCGCCGCGAACGCGGAGGCAAACACATCGCCCGTGCCGTAAAACACGCCGGGATGCGCCGGGCGCATGCTCGCGTGCATCTCCCCGGTGCGGCAGTCGCAGGCGACGTTGCCGATCACGTCTGGCTGCGGGCGCACGCCCGTGACCGTCACGACCCCGGCGCCGAGCGCGCCGAGCGCCTGAAACAGCTGCGCAAGATAGGCGTCGCCGTGCGTGCCGGGCTCATACGGCAGGCCGGCCAGCAACGCCGCCTCCGTGACGTTCGGCGTGATGACATCCGCGCGCGAGAGCAGGCGGCGGAAGGCTGCGCACATGCGGTCGTCGATCTTGGAATAATAGCTGCCGTTGTCGGCCATGACCGGGTCGATCACAACCAGTGTATCTGGCGCGGCGATGCAGTCGAGCGTCTGCGCGAGCAGCCCCGCCTGCTCGGGTGAGGCGAGATAGCCGGAATAAACCCCGTCGATGCGCGCGCCGATGCGCTGCCAATGGCGCGCGATGGGCAGCATATCGTCCGACAGGTCGCGGAACGTCCAGCCGGTGAACTCGCCCGTGTGCGTGCTGAGCACGGCCGTGGGGATGCAGGCGCACTCCACGCCCGTGGCGGAGATGACCGGCAGCGCCACGGTCAGCGAGCACTTGCCGAGCCCGGACAGATCGTGGATGGCCGCGATGCGCTTGAGCGGCGGTAACGTGTTGTCCATAGGATGACCTCGGTTCCTTTTTTAGATTAGAATGGTGTACAGCAGACGGCCCCCGGCGAGATACCGGGGGCGCGTGGAAATGGCTCAGCCATCGGACGACGGGAGCGCGCGCAGCTGCGCGTCGATCTCCGCGAGCGAGTCGGCCGTCAGGCCCGACTGGGCAAACCCGGCCACCTGGCGCAGCGTCATGGCGGCGGTCATCTGCAGGGCCGGATTCTTCAGGATCTTGGGGAAGAACCGCTCAAGGACCGCGACCGCCTCCGGCGCGCCGAGCAGCTTCTTCATCGTGTCGTCCACAGTGTATGTCACGTTGCTTTCCTCCCTGTCTCCGGAGGCCGGAGGACAGATTTCACAAAAAATCAGAGATTTTGTAGTGATTATACACAAATCACGGCCGATTGTCAAATCCCCGTGTCTCCGGCGGGTGCCGCCGGTGCGTCGCTCCGATCCAGATAGCGCAGGAACTGGCGCGTCGCGGCCGAAACATGCGCCTGACCTGGCGGCGCGAGGGCGATCGACGACGTCTGCCGCGCGCTCGGTCTGAGCCGCCGCACGCTGCAGCGCAGACTCAAAGAGGAAAACACCAGCTTTCAGCAGCAGCTCAACCACACGCGCGAGCTGCTCACCAAAAACTATCTGCGCAACACAACGCTCTCGGCCGAGGACATTGCCTATCTGCTCGGCTATCAGGACCTGAACTTGTTCTACCGGGCGTTCAGTCTCTGGACGGGAAAGAGCATCCTCTCGGCTCTGGAAAACCGTGCTCCGCTCATTGACGCCCGGCGTACCATGGTGTATTCTGAACGTGCGGTGCGCACGCGCACCGTGGAAGGAGGCCACCCATGATCGGTGTACTGACATATGAAGAAGTCCTGCAGGCCACCATGCGGAGCAACTGGATCCACGCGCTGTGGCTGTTTGCGGTTGTCGTGCTGATCTGGGTCTGCACGATCCTCCTTACGCTGTACGGCAATCGGAAGAAAAAACCGAAAGACAAAGATGACAGCTGGCAGGTGTCGGTTTTTCTGCTGGTGCTTGTCGTGATCGCTTGTCGTGATCGGATATGGTATCTGTGTTGGCACATCGGTTCCCGAAGAAAACGCGCGCATCCAGCAGGACATTGACGAATACGCCTATGTCACCGTGCATGGTTCCTATACCCGAAACACAGCCTCCCGCCGCAGCCATACGTCTTTCACCATGACCATTTACACGGACGACGCTCCCGAAACGCCGCTGTGCCTGGAGCCGCCCGTGCTGGACGACCCCGATGCTTTTTTCCCGCACGGCACCCACAACGGTACGATCGTCTACGCCAAAAACAGCCGCCTGATCCTGAAGTTCACGCCGGACAATCATCTGGCCCCGTCGTTTTACGTTTGAAAGCAGCCCCCCGGACCAATTGGTCCGGAGGGCTGGCTCTTTGCGAATGCTCGCGACGTGCACAGGGAGCGCCCGAGCGGGGATGGGCTTCCCCGCTCGGATTTTGATCTTCGCCATCGGTGTCTGCAAAAAGAAACACCAGCCGACTGGCTGGTGTTTCTTTTTGGAGGCGCCACCCGGATTTGAACCGGGGGTCAAGGATTTGCAGTCCCATGCCTTACCACTTGGCTATGGCGCCAAAAAATTGGAGCGGGCAACGAGATTCGAACTCGCTACCTCCACCTTGGCAAGGTGGCGCTCTGCCAAATGAGCTATGCCCGCAAAATGGTGCCTCCGGTCGGAATCGAACCAACGACACGGGGATTTTCAGTCCCCTGCTCTACCAACTGAGCTACAGAGGCATATGAAATTGAAAAACTGGTGGGAACAACAGGGCTCGAACCTGTGACCCCTTGCTTGTAAGGCAAGTGCTCTCCCGGCTGAGCTATGCTCCCGTTTCGCAGCTTGCTCATTATACAAGACGCCAAAAAAATTGTCAAGGGATTTTCGGTAATTTTTTCGGCAAATGTACATTTTCGGGGCGGCGATGCCGCCCCGCACACGGTCAATCCGCTGGGGCGTCAGCGTTTTCGGCGTCGAGTAACGTCTGCAGCTCCGCCGGGGTGAAAACATACTCCGCATCGCAGAACTGGCAGTGCACCTGCGTGTCCCTGCCCTCGGCGATCATGTCCTGCAGCTCCTGCACGCCGCACTGGCGCAGCGCCTGCTCCACGCGCGCACGCGAGCACGCGCAGCGATAGGCCATTGGGTGGCGCAGGACGATCTCGGGCTCGAGATCGCGCATGACCTGCGGAAGAATGGCGTCCGCCCCGTCCTCGTCGAGGATGGTCGTGAGCTGGTCCATCATGAAAATGTTGTCCTCGAGCTTTGTAATCAGATCCTCCGGCGCGCCGGGCATGAGCTGCACGAGGAAGCCGCCGGCCGCCCTGACGCTGTGGTCGGTATCGACAAGCACGCCGAGACCGCAGGCAGCCGGGATCTGCTCGCTCTCGACGAGGTAGGCGGACAGGTCCTCCGCGATCTCGCCGCTGACGAGCTCCGTGCTGCCGATATACGGCTCACGCAGGCCGATGTCGCGGCTGACGGTAAGCATGCCGTCCTTGCCGACGGCGCCGCCGACATCGAGCTTGCCGTCCGGGCGCGTGGGCAGATCGAACGCGGGGTTCGAGACCATGCCGCGCACGTTGCCCTCGCTGTCCGACACGGCGATGATGCTGCCGAGGCCTCCGCCGCCGCTGATGCGCAGCGTGAGCGTGCCGTTTTCCTCCTTGAGCAGGTCGCCGAGCATCGACGCTGCGCACAGGCTGCGGCCGAGGGCAGCGATCGCCGTCGGGCTGCAGTGATGGATGGCGTTGGCGCGCTGCACCGCGTCGCGCGCGGTGACGACCGAAATTTTCACAAAACCGTCTTTCGAGACGGCGCGGATGATCTCATCCATTGCTTTCACCTCAGAAATCTTTGAAATATAGTGTGTAGCTGTGTTTTGCCGCAGTAGAAGATTACCCACGATTCAGACGCCGTATTCCAGGCTGCGCATCGCCGTGAGAAAAACGCGTCCGGCGTCCGCCTGCGGGCCGTCGCGCCGGACGGTCACGTCCAGAAAGCCCGCCTGCGCGAGCAGCTCCGTGAGCCGCTCCGGCGTGTGCGCATACTCAATGTGCTCCTCCGACGCGCGCGACCAGAGATCGCCCGCGCGCGTGAACAGATCCATGCCGTAGTGCATAGTCTGTGCAGCCGCGTCAAACTCCGCCCGCCAGAGGCACAGGACATCGTCCGTCTCGTCGACGAATGTGCCGCCGTCGAGCGCGCGGAACGACGCCGGGTCGCGGATGTCCAGAATGAGCATCCCGCCCGGGCGCACGAACAGGTGCAGCCGGTGCAGCACCTCCGGCAGCTCCTCCGGCGGCAGATAGTCAAACCCGTCGAGCGAGCAGTAGGCCGCGTCGACCGTGCCGTAAAGGTCGAGCTGCGACGCCTCCTGGCACAGCAGCAGCGGCGGCACCGCATCCGCGGGCAGGTCGGCATTGTGCGCCTGCGCCTGCATGAGCATGTCGGGCGAGCCGTCGGTCGCGATCATCTCGTACCCGCGCGCGGCCATCAGGCGCGTGAGCGTGCCCGTGCCGCAGCAAAAATCCAGCAGGGTGTGGCACGCGCCGCGCCCCTGCTGGAAACACTGCTCATAAAAGTCCGCAAACGCGGCATAATCCACATCGCGGGTCAGCGCATCGTACCACGCGGCAAGGGCGCCGTAAGCGCTCACGCCTGCTCCTCCGCAGATTTCTCAGCCTGCTCCTTGAGCCGGCCGAACACGATCTCATACCCGCCAGTGCCATACTGCAGGCTGCGGTTGACGCGGCTGATCGTCGCGCTCGAGGCGCCGGTCTTTTCCAGAATTTCGTTGTAGATCAGGCCCGCGTCGAGATACTGCGCCACCTGATAGCGCTGCTCCATGGCCTGCAGCTCCGTGACCGTGCACAGGTCATCGAAAAACTGCTTGCACTCGTCGACGGTCTTGAGCGTCAGGATGGCACGGTACATGTCATCGCAGCGCGGTTTTTTATGCTGTTTATTCATATGCGCTCCTTATTTCTCATCAGATATATGGATGCTGAAACACGATATTTTTCGGACATTATTCTACTCTAATTATTTAGGAAAGTAAAGAGGAAAACCGTCCGGAAATTTCATACGCCGGAATTACGGGTGTTTTACTTGCTTTTATACTATAAATAAGGTATGATATTTCTGTGGCAAACTGCTGCCGCACAAGCATCCCACCGCCCATTGCAACAGGAGGTTTTGTCTATGATCATTGCCGGGATCCCATTCACCATGCCGGCCATCTGGATCGGCCTGATCGTGATCTTTCTGATCGTCGAGGGGCTGACCGCCGGTCTGGTCACGATCTGGTTTGCCGTGGGCGCGCTCGCCGCGCTCATCGCCGCCATGTTCCACGCGCCGCTGTGGCTGCAGCTCGTGTGGTTTTTCGCCGTGTCGATCGCGGCCTTCGCCGTGACGCGCCCGCTGGTGAAAAAATATATCAACGGCCGCACCCAGCCCACGAACGCCGATATGCTCATCGGGCAGGAATGTCTCGTCACGGAGGACATCGACAACCTGACCGGCCGCGGCGCCGTCACCGTCGGTGGGAAGGTCTGGACCGCCCGCGCGGAGACCGACGTCCCCATCCCCGCCGGGACCGCCGCCACCGTGCTGCGCATCGAGGGCGTCAAGCTCATCGTCACACCCGCCTGCGTGACCGCGGGCGCAAAAGAATAAGGAGGAATCACCATGCCATACGTTCTCTACGGAATCATCCTGATCGCGCTCATCATCCTCGTGCGCAACATCCGCATCGTCCCGCAGGCACAGGCCTATGTCATCACCCGCCTCGGCGCCTACAAGACCACGTGGGGCGTCGGCCTGCACCTGAAGGTCCCGTTCATTGAGTCGGTCGCCAAGCGTCTGTCGCTCAAGGAGCAGGTCGCGGACTTCCCGCCGCAGCCCGTCATCACGAAGGACAACGTCACCATGCAGATCGACACCGTCGTCTACTACCAGATCACCGACCCGAAACTCTATACCTACGGCATCGAGCAGCCGATCCTCGCGATCGAGAATCTCTCGGCCACGACGCTGCGCAACCTCATCGGCGACCTCGAGCTCGACCAGTGCCTGACCAGCCGCGACATCGTCAACACCAAGATGCGCCAGATCCTCGACGAGGCCACCGACCCCTGGGGCATCAAGGTCAACCGCGTGGAGCTCAAGAATATTCTCCCGCCCAAGGAGATCCAGAACGCCATGGAAAAGCAGATGAAGGCCGAGCGTGAACGCCGCGAAGCCATCCTGCGCGCCGAGGGCGAGAAGCGCTCCGCCATCCTCATGGCCGAGGGCGAGAAGGAGTCCGCCGTGCTGCGCGCCGACGCGAAAAAGCAGGAGCAGATCCTCGAGGCGCAGGGCCGCGCCGAGGCCATCCTGACCGTGCAGCGCGCGACCGCCGAGGGCATCCGCCTCATCAACGAGTCCATGCCGTCCGACGCCGTCATCAAGCTCAAGAGTCTCGAGGCCTTCGCCGCCGCTGCCGACGGCCGCGCGACGAAGATCATCATCCCGTCCGAGATCCAGGGCGCTGCCGCGCTGGCGGCCGGCCTGGTCGAGAGCGTCAAGGGCGAGGCCCCGAACGCCTGACCCACAACCGAATTTACACCGCCCCCGCGCCGGGACCGGCGCGGGGTTTTCGGTAAGAAAGAGAGAACACATATGAAGCTTCCGTTTTTCAAGAAAAACAAGCCCACCCCGGTGCCGGAGGCCCCGGCCGCGCCGCGCGCGCCGTTCCCCTTCGCAGCGCCGGAGCAGGACGAGCCCGTGCCCGCGATCCACATCGACGCGCACGTGCTCGCCTTCCTGCGCAAGTACGACGCCGCGCCCGACCAGCTCGACACGCAGAAGCTCACCGACGCCATGCTCGCCGCGATGCAGCGCGGCCTGCGTGGTGAGGCGGGCGGTCTGCCGATGCTGCCGGCCTACCTCGCGCCGCACGGCCACGTCACCGCCCCGGAGGACAAGCGCGTCGCCGTCATCGACGCCGGCGGCACGAACTTCCGCGTCGCCACCGTGCACTACGAGTTCGGCCAGCCGATCATCGAAAACGAGCGCACGCTGCCCATGCCCGGCTCGGAGCAGGACGCCGACTGGATGGACTTCATCCGGCTGGCGGCCGACGCGCTCGAGCCGCTGCTCGACCGGGTCACGCAGATCGGCATCTGCTTCAGCTACCCGGCGGAGAACACGCCGGAGCTGGACGCAAAGGTGCTCGGCATGACCAAAGAGGTGCAGCTGACCGGGTGGGAGGACCACCTCGTGGGCGCGGACCTGGCCGAGGAGCTCGAACGCCGCGGCTGCACGAAGCTGCCCATCACCGTCATCAACGACACCCCGGCCACGTACCTGAGCGGCTCGACCACCATCGCCAACAACTACGCCAACGGCTTTGCCGGGCTTGTCAACGGCACGGGCACGAACACATGCTGCCTGCTGCCGGTGCGCGCGATCGAAAAGCTCGGCCGCGACGCCGACGGCGAGATGCTCGTCAACCTCGAGTCCGGCTCGTTCACCGACGTGCCGCAGAGCGCGTTTGACAAAGCGCTCGACGCGGCCTCGGCCGTACCGGGCGCATACCGGTTCGAGAAGATGACGAGCGGCCGCTATCTCGGCGAGCTCAGCCGCCTGGCGCTCATCGCCGCGGCGAACGACGGCCTGTTTGCGTCCGAGACGGCGGATAAGCTCTCCACGCTCGACGTGCTGACCGCCGCCGACGCGGACGCCTTCGGCGCGGACCCGGACAGCGGCGCCATCGCGGCGCTGAGCGGCGCCGCGGACGCCGACCGCAAGACCGCCGCCATGGTCATTCAGGGCGTGTTCGGCCGCGCGGCGAAGGCGATCGTCGCGAACATCGCGGCCATCGTCTTTCTGACCGACGGCGCGAAGAACCGCTACCGCCCGATGGTCGTGGCCGTGGACGGGTCGCTGTTTCGCTACTCGACGCTGCTGCGCCCGGCCGTCAGCGAGGAGCTCGAGGCGTTTCTCGTGCAGAAGCACCAGCGTTACTGCGTGTGCAAGCCCGTGCCGAACGCCTCCGCCATTGGCACGGCCGCCGCGTCCCTGCTGCAGGGCTGATACAAGGCAGAAAAAGCCGGATGTCACAGACATCCGGCTTTTTGCGTCTAAGTGGTGATGATTTGACGAATATGGCACGAAACCATGCAATGAGTGGGGAAATGTTCGCATCCGGCCCATGCTCTTTTCCGGCTCCGTTTCGGACCTGCGGGTTCATTTGAGCGGCTTGTCGCGCTCAGCCCAGAGATAATTCGTGTTGCGCCACAGAAAGACCAGCAGCTCGTGCCGGTAGCGCTCGGGGTCGACCTGCGCGGACATGGCGTGCTCCGCGCCGGGGATGACGATGAGCCGCTGCGGCCGCCTGCAGGCGGCGAGGTTGCGCTCGCTGTGGTGCAGGGGGACGAAGGTATCCGCGTCGCCGTGGAAAAACAGGATAGGCAGGTCGAGCGCCGCCATGCCGGGCGTGGTATCGACGGCGGCGAAGTCCAGCCCATTGCGGCGCAGGATGCGCACGCAGGCGCGCGTGAGCGGCTTTTGCAGCCAGCGCGGCACATTTGTGCCGTGGCGCACGGCGTCCGCGACCTCGCGCTCAAAGCTGGAGTAGCCGCAGTCGGCCACGACGCAGGCGAGCTCCCCCTTCAGCTCCGGCAGCTGCGCCGCCAGCAGCACCGACGCCGCACCCATGGACACGCCGTAGAGCGCGATGGGCCGCTGCACGCGCGAGTGCTCCCGCACCCAGTGCACCCACTGGGCGATGTCATAGCGCTCGAGCTGGCCGAACGTGAGGCACTTGCCCTCGCTCAGGCCGTGCGCGCGCTCGTCGATGAGCAGCAGGTTGCAGCCGCCGGAGGCATACAGCGCCGGAAACTGGGCGCTGAAATCGTGCTCGGCGTGGCTGTGGTAGCCGTGGCAGAGAATGACCGTGGCATGCGCATGGGGCACGCGGTAGAGCCGCGCGTGCAGGCGCGTGCCGTCGGGCGCAGGGGTGAACACGTCCTCGTGCGGCTGCTCCCGCATGGCCGCGACGCCGGCGCGCA
>ENA-UONZ01000249-UONZ01000249.1-human-gut-metagenome-genome-assembly--contig:-C93old-NODE-249-length-96299-cov-12.025996_pt1 | contig 96299 bp, 59 predicted proteins | sample MGYA00242468_ERZ724015 | MGnify/ENA metagenome assembly ERZ724015
TTTAAAAACTATGGCCGTTCAAAAACGTACAGCAATGTGCAAAATGAACAATTCCAGGGAAGGCACTTTTACGTGCCCTTCGGGGAATTCGTTCATTTGCACATTCAATTTTTTTTAAATCATCATGGGGTTCTGTTTTACAAAAAAATTATATTGTTCATTTCCAAATTTGATCGTTATTGTGTTAGCCTGGCATTTTACAAACCGTGAAAAAAAGTGCAACAAAAACGCCCCTCTCTTTTTGTGCAAAATACTGAAAAACGGTAAAGCGTTTAGTGAAAAGATCAGTAAAATGCTGCAAAACCTATGAAAACACTATGTACAAAATATGAATAATATGGTAAAATTCTATTAAGAGTCCGATAAGATCGGACTGAAATTTTTGTCAGCATGTATCAACAGAGAGCTGCAGATTGCAGCTTCGAAAGGTGCAAAAAAGAAAGGAGCAAGAAGTATGAAGTGGAGAAAAGTTATGGCATTTTCCCTGGCGGCTTCCATGATCGCAGGACAGGCAGTAAGTGCAGCACCTGCAGCTGAAGCAGCATCCGAGTCTGCACTGCAGACGCAGGCAGACAGTAAGTCCAACACCAATGCCAGCTACACCGACCCGTGGACAAAAACAGCTGTCCCAAATCAGGCCGCAAAAGTAACATCCGACGTGGACAAAACAAAATTCACGCACAAAGAATGGACCGGAGAAACCTATACCGATGTGGATGGCAATCAGGTCAAAGCAGCAGATGTATATGGCATCAACACAGAACCGGCAAGCACTTTTGCAACGACCAATGTGGTGTATGACAGCGTAGAGAAAGCAATCAAAGGTGCAAAAGATTACGACAAAGCAGCGTCAAAATATGTACAGTTCTTAACAGGGAAGGATCAGGCAGACTGGTCACTTGTTGTGTTACAGAACCAGGCACTCGCACAGGGTGATGCATACAAAAATTTCTATAAGACCGACTACAAAGCAACGACGAACGACTGGAAAACAAATCTGCAGCTTCCTTGCAGCTGGACGAGACAGGGATTTGATTTTTCTATCTATACCAATGTAACTATGCCTTGGCAGTCAAAATATGACAGTAATGTCAGTGCCCCGAATGCACCGGCAAATTATAACCCGGTAGGTCTTTACCGCAAGACTTTTAAGGTGACCGATGACATGAAGGCAGCAAACGGAAGAGTTTATCTTTCCTTCCAGGGCGTAGAATCTTCCTATTATGTATATGTAAATGGCAAAGAAGTAGGATACAGCGAGGACAGCTACAGTCCACATAGCTTTGATATTACCGATTATCTGACAACAGACGGAAGCGACAACCTTCTGGCAGTTGAAGTTCACAAATTCTGTGACGGTACCTGGATGGAAGATCAGGATATGTATTATGATGGCGGTATTTTCCGTGATGTATATCTGTATTCTGCACCGCTGGTACATATCCAGGACTATAAAGTAGAGACAGATCTCGATGAGAACTACGAAAATGCAACGATGAACCTGAATGTAACCGTAGCAAATGCTTCCAAGGCAGCTGCAGAAGGTTACAAAGTGGATGTACGTCTTTATGATCAGGACGGAAAGATGTTTGTCAACGATATGACGATGGATCTGGATACCGTTCCGGCAGCAGACGGTGATACCGACGGCAGTGTTTCGGCAACTGGCAGCAAACTGGTTCTTTCACCGGAACTGTGGTCTGCTGAGACGCCGAATCTGTACACGATGGTTCTGTCCCTGTACGATTCCAAGACAGGCACCTACATGGGAAGCGTTTCCCAGCAGCTTGGATTCCGTGAGATCGAGTTTACAAAATCAGAAGTAGATCCAAATGGTAATCGTATCACAACCGATTCTGAGTACAAACCGATCACGATCAACGGTAAACAGCTTCTGCTCAAAGGTACAAACCGTCATGATACCGATCCGGAATACGGCAAATATGTACCGCATGAGACACAGGAAGAAGACATCAAACTGATGAAACAGTACAACTTAAATGCACTGCGTACCTCTCACTACAGCAACGACGAGTATCTGTATTATCTGTGTGATAAATACGGTATTTACGTGATGGGTGAGACCAATCTGGAATCTCATGCACTGATGAATCAGGGAGAAAAACAGGTAAACTTCAAGAACCTGGCAATGGACCGTACGGTTACCGCATTCAACAGACTGAAAAACCGTACTGCCATCGTTATGTGGTCAACCGGAAACGAAAATTATTACAGCAGCAGTGCTTCTTATGCAAATGGCATGTTCTATGATCTGATCTGGTACTTCAAGAACAACGACAGTACAAGACCGATTCATTCAGAATCTTCGGATGGAAACAATGGAACCGATATGCGAAGCAATATGTACCCAAGTGTTGATACCCTGTATTCCAGAGCAGCAGCAAATATGCCATATGTTCTGTGTGAATATGACCATGCGATGGGTAATGCGGTTGGTAACCTGAAAGAATACTGGGATGCGATCCGTTCTTCCGACAATATGCTCGGCGGATTTATCTGGGATTGGGTTGACCAGTCCAGAATCTTAAGCCTTGACAATCTGCCACAGTCTTACGTTGTAACAGAAAAGAAAGACGGCGTGGTAGGATCTGCAAGCATTTCTTCAGTCAATGAAAATCCGGACAGCGGAGCACTGACCGGCAAGAGTGCAAATGGTTATGCACTGTTTGAGAGCGATAAATACAACGAAGCACTCTCCGGAAGCGGCAAGAGCTTTACTGTAGAAGTTATCTGCAAACCGGCATCGGACGGAGCAGATAAAGTCCTGATCGCAAAAGGTGACCATCAGTTTGCATTAAAGACAAACAGCAGTAAACAGCTGGAGTTCTTTGCTTACTATAACAACAACTGGAATTCTGTGACAGCGAAAAAACCGGATAACTGGGTAGGAAACTGGCATCAGGTTGTTGCAACGTACGATAAAGGTGCGATCAAGATCTACTGTGATGGAGAGCTGATTGGAAGCGGAAACGGAAATACAACCATTGCATCCAGCAGCGTAGCACTGGGAGTAGGATGCAGTGCTGACAACGGCAGAAGCTTTGACGGTGAAATTTCTATGGGTCGCGTTTACAGCAGAGCACTGTCCCTGGAGGAGATCAATGCTCAGAACAGCACGACACCGGCAATCACAGAGAAATCTGATGATGTACTTCTGTGGGCAGATTTTTCGGGCCTGACCGTTGATGAATCTTCCAAACCGTATGATTACTATGCAGATACCGATGCTCATACAAATCTGTACTCCGATGAAATCAAAGGCAACTTCTATGGATACGGCGGAGACTCCGGCGAAAGCCCGAACGACAACTCCTTCTGTGTAAACGGTCTGGTATCTCCGGACAGGGATGTCCAGCCGGAACTTTATGAAGTAAAATATCAGTATCAGAGCGTATGGTTTACCGCAGATGACAGCAGGCTGCTCGGCGAGACCATCGATGTTTACAATGAAAATAACTTCCTGAATCTGAATGATTTTGACGTGACATGGACACTGACGGAAGACGGAAAAGAGATTGGCTCCGGTAAACTTTCAGCGGAAGATACCAACATCGCAGGCAGAGAGAGCGGAAGCATCAAAGTTCCGTATCGTGCATCTATGCCGGAAGAAAAGAAAGCAGGAGCAGAGTATTATCTGAACCTGTCTGTACAGCTCAAAGAGGATACCGAATGGGCAAAAGCAGGACACGAAGTTGCTTACGAGCAGTTCCAGATCCCGGCAGAAGTTACAAAAGTAGAACCGACGATCAACACAAACGTAACCGTAGATGACAGTGCAGAAGATGTGATCAAAGTTTCCGGTACCGATTTTGGCTTTGAAGTAGAAAAAGCAACCGGAACACTGAAAAATTATGTATACAAAGGTGAAACTCTGCTGACAAGCGGACCGGTTCCGAATTACTGGAGAGGTATTCTCAACAACGATAACGGTAACTACGACGGAAACTGGAAGAATGTCAACAAAAATGTAACGGCTTCTGATATTGCGGTCGGAACAAACGATGCAGGACAGAAGACGATCCGTGTGACACTGGCAAGTGCAAGCCAGGCAAACCTGAAACAGACCATGGTTTATACGGTAGACGGAAGCGGTGCAGTGACTGTAGATGCAACCGTAGACGCAACCGGAACAAGCCTTGGACGTTATATCCGTATCGGTACTGTTATGGAACTGCCGGAAGGATATGAAAACGTAGAATGGTATGGTAACGGCCCGGTAGAGGCTATGTGGGACAGAGAAGATTTCGCAACGGTTGGAAGATATAGCAACACCGTATCCGGAATGTTCTATCCGTACCTGGATACACAGGATACCGGTACCGTAACCGGAGTAAAATGGATCAGCGTAACCAACCCATCTGCAAAGAGTGCAATGGCAATCGCAGCAACCGATACGGTAGAAGCGTCTGCACTGCATTTCACAGTAGATGATCTGGATCAGGCACAGCATCCATATGAACTGACCAAACTGGATTCCACGATCCTGACAGTAAACTATCGTTCACAGGGAACCGGAAACAAGAGCTGCGGTCAGGATACACTTTCCGCATACCTGCTTCCAAATAACAAAGCTTATACTTATGAGTACACCATGGTACCATATACCACAAATGACAGCGATCCGATGGATGTAACACGTGCATACCGCACGGTGGCATCTGTTTCTGAGGATGATATCATCAAAGCAGCAGCAGAAGAACTGAATGCTAAGATTGATGAAATTGATGAACTTTATGTACAGAGAGCCAGTGATGCAACAGAACTTCAGAACATGCTCGTATCTTACAATGCACTGGCAGAAGAAGGTAAGGCTCTGGTAGGTGAACTCCGTTATCAGAAACTGCAGGAGGCAATCGCACTGGCAAAGAAATTTGCAGATACCGAAAATGCAGCCGTTGTTGTACAAGACAAGAGTGCAAATCATTATGATATGGATATCAGTGCAGCAGCTACAGCAAATATTGCAGAAAAAGACGGCGAAATTAGTCTGAAAGGGTATGCAGATGTAACCGGAGAAACAGCAGATGAAACCTTCAACAGTCTGATCGGGGGAAATAAAGCCTTTACAATTGAAGCTGTATTTAATCCGAATAATGTAGGATACAATGGTGCTGACTACAATATGATCGCATCAAAAGGTGACAGCAGTGCGGCATTCCGTGTTTCTGAGCAGACGGTGTACTTCTTTATCAAGAATACGAATGGAAGCTGGAAGATCGTACAGGTTCCTCTTACTTCAGAAGAAATGAACCAGTGGCTGCATGTAGCAGCAGTTTACGATGGAAACAATATTTCTGTTTATGTAGAAGGAAAAGAAATGGTAACCACACAGAATGTGGGAAGCGTAGCTACAACGACCTATCCGCTTGGTATCGGATATTGTCCGGAGACACAACGTCTTTCTTCCGGATATCTGAAGAACATCCGCGTTTACTCAGCAGCACTGAGCAAAGATGATCTGGATAACGGAACTTACAAAGCAGACAACGAAAAGACGGTACTGTGGTATGACTTCGATGAGTATAAATACAATAACATCGATATGTCTGCAACGGGTGTACATGTTTCGACAGATGCTCTGGAACTGAAAGAGGCAGAAAGTGCACAGGTAAGTGCAGCAATCGCACCTTACTATGCAAAAGGTGAAATTGTATTTACATCAGAAGATGAAACAGTAGCAACAGTAGATGAAAAAGGTAATGTAACAGCAGTCAAAGCCGGTGAGACCAAGATCAAAGTTTCGGTAAAAGACAGCGATGTATATGCAGAGATTTCCGTAAAAGTAAACGGTGAACCGGTTGTGGAAAAACCGATCACAGGAGTTTCTGTAAAAGCAGACAAGAGCGAACTGAAAGTCGGCGAAACTGCAAAACTGACCGCAGTGATCACTCCGGAAGATACTACAGACAGCAAAGATCTGAAGTATGAATCCAGTGATAAAGCAGTCGCAGAAGTCAGCGATGCAGGTGTGGTAACCGCAAAAGCAGCCGGAAAAGCAACCATTACCGTAAGCAGCGTGGCAAGACCGGATGTGAAAGCAACGGTTGAGATCACCGTAAAGGCAAAGGATAACGAGCTAGAGACCAAAGAACCGGAAAGCGAAACAGAAACAAAAGCTCCGCAGACCGAGACAAAGGCTCCGGAGACAGAAAAACCAGATGTACCGAAGAAAGTTCCGGCAAAAGGATCTGTTCATAAGAGTGCTGACGGCAAACTGGCATTCAAAGTAACAAAATCAGATGCTAAGAATGGTACGGTAACCGTAAGCAAGCTTCTGAAGAAAACGGTCAAGACGGTAACGATTCCGGCAACGGTGACCATTGACGGATACACCTTTAAAGTAACCGCAGTTGCAAACAATGTATTCAAAAATGCATCCAGACTGAAGAGCGTTGTGATCGGAGCAAATGTCAAGAGCATTGGCAAGAGCAGCTTCTACAAATGCAAGAAACTGGCAACGATCACCTTCAAGGGAATCAAAGCACCGGGCGTTGGAAAGAATGCATTCAAGTCCGGAAAATCAAAAGTAACGGTGAAAGTACCGAAGAAGATGAAAAAATCACAGCTGAACAAGCTGAAAAAAGCTCTGAAAAAAGCAGGCGTAAAGAAGGCATCTTATAAGAAAACAAAATAAGGATGCAATTGTTCCTTTGTGTCAGGGCGATTCGCAGGGATCATCCAGGATGAAAAGCTGCAAAACAAAAACAGAGTCCCGTTTTCGGGACTCTGTTTTTGTTACAGCAGTTCAGGATATCCAGGCATATATGTCTCTGAAAGCCGTGGATCAGCGGATAAACCACACCTGGTCTTTTCGAAGCCTTCTGGATGCAAACCATGCACACAGTCCGGTGAATGCTCCGGTGAGAATTCCACTGATGGTCAGCATCGGCAGATAAACAAGAATACTTGCCGAGCGAAGGATCACCATGGCGATACAGATCTGACCGAGGTTATGGAAAAGGGCACCGATCACACTGATAAAAGGGATGTGCTTTTTCCCGAGCAGCCGAAAGAGCAGTGCCATGGCCACGAAACAGAACAGACCGCCGCACAGGCTGTAGGAGAAGGATACCATCTGCCCGGTCACCATGCTGGCGATCAGGATACGCATCAGAAGTACGCACAGAGCATCCTTCCAGGTAGCATAATACAGAAGCCACAGCGTAACGACATTGGCAAGTCCCAGCTTGATCCCGGGGATCGGGGCGAGCGGCGGCAGCATTGCCTCTACCACAAAAATCGTCAGGGCAATGGTCGTGTACATTGCCAGAAACGTCATATGTTTTACTTTCATACAAAACTCCATTCCGTCGCCCGATCGGGCGACATAGTTTGACAAAACTAACTGCATTATAACAAAACATACGAACACTGGCAAGAGACTTCGGCGGAACTTTGGAGAAATATTGGAGCAGCAGTGAGACGTCTCACATGCACTCGGCTTTACGATGTTAAGAAAGGGATGCAACTTTAGAATTATTTAATAGCCAGTTTATTGATTTTCTGCGGGCGGAGTATTAAGATGAGTCAAGAAACAAAAATCACGTATGACCCATCGCGTTTTCTGATATAGCCTCAGGCGGATCAGAGCGGTGTAAAAGAAAGATAAGGGCAAAAGAAAGGCCGGGTCAGAAGAAAGGGTATAGTATGAGACAGAAATTCGAAAAATTTATGCAGGGCAGATATGGGATCGACCATTTTTCCAGGTTTTTGCTGGTGGGAGCACTGGTATGCATCCTGCTTTCCGGTCTGCTGCGGGCATCGGCACTGAACTATGTCAGCTGGATTCTGCTGATCTGGATGTATTACCGCATGTTTTCCAAAAATATCCGGAAACGATGCGAAGAAGAGCGTATGTATATGGACACAAAAGAGAAGGTTGTCCGGTTCTGCAAAGGGGACAAAAGTGTGATCAGCGATTCCAAAACACACAAAATCTACCGCTGTCCGCATTGCAGACAGAAAATCCGTGTCCCGAGAGGGAAGGGAAAAATCGAGATCACCTGTCCTTCCTGCCGCAGTAAATTTATCAAACGGACCTGATTCTTGCAGTTTTTGCATGAATTTGCTAAAAATTGCAGGAAATATGCTTGTGCATCACAGAAAAAAGTATTATACTTAGAAACATATCAAAAATATTTTGTCAGACTGTTGTACCAGTATTTATGGATTGAAAAAGCAGCAGGTAAGGCGTCAGGAGGATAACATGGGAAAAAATATTGACTGGTCAAATCTTGGATTTGGCTATGTAAAAACAGACTATCGCTATGTATCAAATTTTAAAAACGGTGCCTGGGATGAGGGTACATTAAGTACCGATGACATGGTTACAATCAGTGAGTGTGCCTGTGTATTGCAGTATGCACAGACGGTATTCGAAGGTATGAAAGCATATACAACAGAAGACGGACGCATCGTTGTATTCCGCCCGGACCTCAACGCAGAGCGTATGGAGAATTCCGCAAAAAGACTGGAAATGCCTGTATTCCCGAAAGATCGTTTCGTAGATGCAATCGTAAAACTGGTAGAAGCCAATGCAGATTATGTACCGCCATACGGATCAGGTGCTACTTTATATATCCGCCCGTACATGTTCGGAACAAATGCAGTTATCGGTGTAAAACCGGCTGATGAATACCAGTTCCGTGCGTTTTGTACACCGGTCGGACCGTACTTCAAGGGCGGCGTAAAGCCGATCACGATCCGTGTCAGCGATTTCGACCGTGCAGCACCAAGAGGAACCGGACATATCAAAGCAGGTCTGAACTATGCCATGAGCTTGCATGCGATCATGGATGCACACCGTCAGGGATTTGACGAGAACATGTATCTGGATCCGGCTACAAGAACCAAAGTAGAAGAGACAGGCGGAGCAAACTTCCTGTTCGTTACAAAAGACAACAAGGTCGTAACTCCGAAGTCAGACAGTATTCTGCCTTCTATCACACGCCGTTCTCTTGTTTATGTTGCAAAAGAATATCTGGGACTGGAAGTAGAAGAAAGAGAAGTTTACTTCGATGAAGTAAAAGATTTCGCAGAATGTGGACTTTGCGGAACAGCCGCTGTTATCTCACCGGTTGGAAAGATCGTAGATCACGGCAAAGAAATCTGCATGCCAAGCGGTATGACAGAGATGGGACCGGTTACCAAAAAACTGTATGAGACACTGACCGGTATCCAGATGGGTCGTCTGGAAGCACCGGAAGGATGGATTAAGGTAATCCGCTAACGGAAATTACATTTTGTTTACAAAAATTAGAAGATTTTAAGAACCGCTCTTTGTTATAGTAATAGCGAGGGGTGGTTCTTTTGGGTTGCCGCAGGCAGCACCGCGACAGGAGGACTGTATGAGAATTGTACTTGCATCCGCTTCGCCGAGAAGGCGTGAGCTTTTAGAACAGGCCGGGATCGATTTTGAGATACTGATCGGCAGTACCAGAGAATGTATCACAAAAGAAGAACCGGGAGAGATCGTTGAAGAACTGTCACTTGCAAAAGCAAAGGGAGTTGCAGAAGCCGTGACAGGAGATGCTGTGATCATCGGGGCAGATACGATCGTTGCCAAAGGAAACAAAGTACTTGGAAAACCAAAAGATGCCGAAGATGCACATCAGATGCTTGCCATGCTTCAGGGAGAGAAGCATCAGGTTTATACGGGCGTGACACTGTTACAGAAAAAAGGGGATGAAAAGATCATCCGGTCATTCCATGAAAGGACCGATGTCTTTATGACATCGATGAGTGATCAGGAGATCGAAGCGTACATTGCCACCGGGGAGCCGTTTGACAAGGCAGGCAGTTATGGAATACAGGGACGTGCAGGAATTTTCGTAGAAAGAATTGAAGGAGATTATTATAACGTGGTCGGACTTCCGATTTCCAGACTCTGCCGGGAACTGAAGAGCCTGGAAGCGGAGGATGACCGGAAAGAATGAAAGCAGGGTAACTGCACCGATGGCGGGCAGTTATAAAATGTAGAAGTACGGGGGCAGAGAATTATGGCAAACCGCATTCTTGTGGTAGAGGATGATACGGCGATTTCAGAGCTGATCTGTATGAATCTGGAAGTGACCGGCTACGAAGTGGTTCCGGTTCTGGATGGCAATGAAGTTGAGGGAACACTGGAGAAAGAGGAGGATTTTGACCTGGCACTGCTGGATATTATGCTGCCGGGCAAAGACGGCTTTGAACTTCTCGGAGTTATGAAAGAACATGGCATACCGGTCATTTATATCACGGCTAAGGCAGATGTAAATTCCAAGATCAAGGGACTGAGATCGGGAGCAGAGGATTATATCGTTAAACCGTTTGAGGTTCTGGAGCTGCTGGTGCGTGTGGAGAAAGTGCTGGAGCGTACCGGAAAGCAAAAAGAGATCATACAGGTGAAAGATCTGGAGATCCATTTATCAGAGCATAAAGTGACCAGAAACGGGCAGACAGTCAGTCTGAAGCCGATGGAATATGATCTGCTGGTATTACTGGCAAAGAATAAAAATGTGGCATTTACCAGAGAACAGATGCTGAATGAAGTATGGGGCAGCAATTATCTGGGTGAGACAAGGACGATCGATGTACATATCGGACAGCTTCGCAGGAAACTGGATCTGTCGGATGTCATCAAGACCATTCCGAAGATCGGATATCGACTGGAGGAGTAGTATGAAGCTCTGGCAGAAAATATCTCTGCTCACGGCAGCGATTCTTTTGATTTCCATGGTAGTTTACGGTGGGATCACAGTGTATGAGACATCAAATTATAACATCAGGCAGACATCAAGTGCAGCGTCACGACAGGTGCGTGCGACCGCTTATGCACTGGGACAGAGTCTTGAAAATGCAGCTACGGAGGAGATGAGCGACACCGCAAGGAAAGCTTATCTCCAGTTTTTGCTGCGCAGATACAGCAGCAGAGATTACATGCTGCTTCAGGACTGGCAGCTTGCAGCGAATACCACGAATTTCGAGCTGACCGGAAACCGGCTTGAACAGTTTGATTCCTATGAGCCGGTGGCAGCTTTTCAGCAGAAAAACGGTAGACATCTGATGATCGTCGGACAGAAGATCCCGCTTTCAGACAGTAAAAATACATCGTATCAGCTTCTGCTGGTGCGGGATATTTCGGAGATTTATAACAATGTGCTGACGCAGATCGGCATGTTCCTGATCATTTTGGGTGCAATCGTTGCGGTGGCGATCAATGCGGTGTTCTGGATGATACGAAGAATGTTAAAACCGCTGCGTGACTTAAGAGAGACAGCCGGTGCGATCAGCCAGGGACAGCTGGATCGCCGTGTACGTGTGCGTTCCAATGACGAGGTCGGGGCACTGAGCGTCTCTTTTAATCAGATGGCAGACCAGATAGAATGTCAGATGGAGGAGCTGGCACAGGTTTCTGAGCGAAGGAAACAGCTTCTTGGTAGTCTGGCACACGAGCTGAAAACGCCGATGACTTCCATCATCGGCTATTCGGATACGCTTCTGCATGTGAGGATCAACGAAGAACAGCAGAAAAAGGCACTGACGCACATCAACAACGAGTGTCGCCGTCTGGAGCGACTTTCCGGGAAGATGATGAATCTGCTGGAGCTTTACAACAACGAGACGATCCATATGGAGAAGCATCCGGTCAGCCAGCTGATCGGAAAAGTGGCGGAGCTTGAGAAGTATCATCTGAAAGAACAGGGGATCACACTGGAAACCAGGAGCGATGACAACGTTCTGCTCATGGACATGGATCTGATGGAGAGTCTTCTGGTGAATCTGATCGATAATGCCATGAAAGCCTCCAAAGAAGGTGATACCATTTATGTTAAAGCAGCCGGAACATGCATTCTGGTGGAAGACCACGGAAGAGGAATCCCGGCAGAAGAGATTCCGAAGATCACGGAGGCTTTTTATATGGTTGACAAATCCAGAAGCAAAAAAGCAGGCGGGATCGGGCTGGGGCTTGCACTTTGCACACAGATCGTGAAGCTTCATGGTGCAAAGATGGAGATCAAAAGCAAACCGGGCGTCGGTACGCAGATCCGGGTGATCTTTTCGGAAGAACAGTAAGGAGAAAAAATGAAAAGGGCAAAAAAAAGAATCTTACGAAGGATCGTATGGATCGGAATGATCCTGATGGCTGCAGGATTTCTGACCGGTTGTATGGAAACATCGGAAGATGACTGTATTGTAAAGGAAAAAGAGACAGAGACCAGAGAGCGTATCCGTTCTTATTCTTCCGGCACAGAGGCAGTGGAAAATGTCAGCGTAGCAGAACAGGTACAGGCAGCGAGTCCCTGTATGCTGAGTGTGGAAGAAGGTAAGATTCATGTGGATCTTCAGGCGAGTGTTTATCTCCCGCAGGGAAACAGCATGAAGATCTACAAGGCAAAGACACGCTATTTCACGCAGGAAGATATGAATGGCTGGATCCATATCCTGACGCAGGGACAGCCGCTGAAAAACGACAAGGGAGATACAATTCCCTGGCGGGCACAGCAGGAGCTTAGCGGAATGGTGAATATGACAGATCCGTATGCTTCCTGGGCGGCGGCAGGCAAGAAAGTGTATCAGTTTGAAATGCAGAATCTGCTGGAAGACGGCTACAAAGAATCCGGTGTTTCACTCAGAAGGGAAGAATGTGAATATGTACCGTGGAGCAGGGATGACAGCTGGCAAATTTTGCATACAAAGGTTGGAAGAAAACGGATGAGAAAAGAAGCAGATGCTCTGCTTCAGACTCTGGGACTTGCAGAAGAGTTTCATTTTATGCAGTCACGGGCGGTTTACTGTACGGAAGATTCTGTGAATGAAAATACCGGGGAAGAAACGGAAACAGGCGATACCGGAGCCTCGGAGCAGAAAATGGGCTGGAGGTTTTACTATACAAGGCAGGTGGACGAAGCACGGATCAACCAGAGCACAGACCACAGCCTGTCAGGGGATATCCTGTTCGGACTGGGCGGCAATCTGGATATGGCTTCCCCGGAAAACGAGGGAGAGGGATACGACGGAACAGGATCAGGGACGGAAAACTGGAAACCGAGCCGGGAAGCCGAAAGCTTTTATATTACCTTTGATGATGAAGGTCTTGCAGAAGTGACCTGGATCAACCCATGTATCGTAGAAGAAAATGAGGGCGGAGGAGTTTTCCTGCTTCCGTTTTCAGATATTCTGCAGGTCTTTCAGAAATCGATCACCAAACAGTATATTCTCGAGATGCTCTCCGGCAACGGTCTGGAGGTTTCCGCAACCATTCAGACGATCCGGCTTGGATACCGCAGGATCGAAACCGAAGACAAAGACGGAAAAAAGAAAAAAGAGCAGCTCATCCCGGTCTGGGATTTTATCGGTACTTACAGCAGTCCGCAGACGGAACAGCTGCTGGCAGATGCGGATGATCTCTGGGTGCAGTGTTACCTGAGACAGGAACGGACAGACAGTCTGCTTACGATCAATGCAAACGACGGAACCATCGTAGACTGGGGAAATGAATTATAATTACGGTTCAGATTGCCTTGAGGGGAAAACTCTGTTATACTCTTACTATGATGTCAGGATTGTGGGAGTGCGACGCACGGAACAATCCGCAGGCATCATAGTTGGGGACTTTTGACACCAACATCCTTACTATCTAGGAAGTGAAAGAAGGAGAAATCGTATGCAAAAATATGGAGAAATCAAAGATCTTGTAAATGCTGTTCTGGAAAGTTATGATAAATATCCGGTCATTCAAAACATCGACTGCCGCAGCCGGATCAACAGTGAGAGTGTCAACGACCTTCTGGAAATGATTCGCAAGATCCTTTTTCCGGGCTATTTTGAGATAAAAAATCTTCGAAAAGATTCGATCGAATATCATGTCGGAGAACTTCTGGAAAACATAGAGTATAACCTGACCAAGCAGGTCATGATGGCACTGCCGCACAGCAGCAAGTACCGTGAGGCGGATAAAGAGACCTTGATGGAAAGTGCAAGAGAGATCACGCACCGTTTTCTGGAGAAGATCCCGAAGCTGCGTGATGTGCTGGCGACCGATGTCCAGGCAGGATACGAGGGCGATCCGGCTGCGTTTAACACCGATGAAGTCATCTTTTCTTATCCGGGTATGTATGCGATCACAGTCAACCGTATTGCACATGAACTCTATCTGCTCGGTGTGCCGCTGATCCCGCGTATGATGACCGAACATGCACACAGCCTGACCGGGATCGACATCCATCCGGGAGCATCGATCGGAGAATATTTTTTTATCGACCACGGTACCGGTGTTGTGGTCGGTGAGACCACGGTGATCGGAAAATATGTCAAGATTTATCAGGGTGTGACACTTGGTGCACTTTCCACCAGAGGAGGACAGAGCCTTCGCGGTGTGAAACGTCATCCGACCCTGGAAGACAACGTAACCGTATATTCCGGAGCATCGATCCTTGGCGGAGAGACCGTGATCGGCACCGGAGCGGTGATCGGAAGTAATGCATTTATCACATCTTCCGTACCGGCTCAGACGAGAGTCAGCATCAAAAATCCGGAACTGCAGTTTAAAGACCGCTCCAGAAAGGCATCTGAGCTTGGTCAGGAAGGATTCTTCAACCGTAAAGAAGAGGACTAAAGAAAAGGAGTAGTATCGTGAAGTTTTTTCATATAGCAGATACACACCTGGGAGCGATCCCGGATGCCGGTTTTGCGTGGAGTGAAGAACGCAGAAGCGAGATCTGGGAGAGCTTTCGCAGTGTTGTGGCAAAGGCAGATCGAGAGGAAGTGGATCTGCTGCTGATCGCAGGAGATCTGTTTCACAGACAGCCACTGATGCGCGAGCTCAAAGAAGTCAACTATCTGTTTTCCACGCTGAAAAAAACAAAAGTCGTGTTTATCATAGGAAACCATGATTACCTGAAAGTAGACTCGTACTATCTGGATTTTCCGTGGAGTGAGAATGTGACCTGCCTCCGGGGCAAGGAATGTGAAAGTGTCGTGTTTGAGGAGCTGGATACGGAAGTGTATGGATTAAGTTACCATACAAGGGAGATCAAAGAGCCGAAATATAATGATCTGCAGCCGGAGAAAAAGGCCGGTTTTTCCATTCTGCTCGGGCACGGCGGAGATGCAAAGCATATTCCGATCGACCGCAAAAAGCTGCTTCTGTCGGGCTTTGACTATATTGCACTTGGACATATCCACAGACCAGAGATGATAGAGCCGGACCGTATGGCGTATGCCGGGGCGTTAGAACCGATCGACCAGAATGATATCGGTCCTCATGGTTTCATTGAAGGGGAATATAACGAAGGCAAGCTGAGTATTTCGTTTGTGCCGTGGGCATGCAGAGAGTATATCCCACTTGAGCTGGATACGAAAGAATGTCCGACCAACCTGGCATTTCAGGAGACAGTGCGGATGCGGATGGCAGCAAAGGGAATGCAGCATATTTATAAAGTGCTTCTGCAGGGATATCGTGATCCGGATATTGTATACGATCTGGATGCCTGCAGGAAGCTTGGAAATATCGTAAGCGTACAGGATGAGAGCGTTCCGGACTATGATTTTGAACGGCTTATGCGTGTCCATGCGGGCGATATTGCCGGAAGATACATCCAGACTCTGTATCATAAAGACATGAGTGATACAGAGAGAAAGGCATTGTATTACGGAATACATGCACTGCTGGAGATGAGAGGATAAAAGTACATGCGGATACTGGAATTAGAAATCATTAATTTTGGAAAATTCAACCACGAGACAGTCACATTTCATGATGGAATGAATCTGATCTATGGCGAGAATGAAATGGGAAAAACAACGCTTCATTCATTTATCCGCGGTATGTTTTTCGGGATTGAAAAGCAGAGAGGGCGGGCAGCCAGAAAAGATGAATACAGCATCAGGGAACCGTGGTTTCATGCAGGACAGTTTGCAGGTATCATGCGATTTGAGAGCGGCGGCAAAATCTTTCGTCTGGAGCGGAATTTTTACCGCAAGGAAAAGAGCGTCAGCCTGGTATGCGAGACAAACGGTGAAGTACTGTCCGTAGAAAAGGGCGATCTTCAGGTTCTGATGGAAGGCATGAATGAGGATGCTTTTCGCAATACCGTGTTTTTTAATCAGCAGTCGGCAGCGACGGACGAAGGTCTGGCAAGAGAACTGCGAAATTACATGACCAATCTGCAGAATTCCGGAGACGGTGAGATGAACGTCAGTGCGGCAATCAAGAGCCTGGAAAGCCAGAGACGGCATCTGGAATCCGAACAGAAGCGTCTGGATGCAGAACAGGCAGAAGAGCTGGAAAGCCAGCAGATGCGTCTGGAGTACGTGCGTCAGGAACTGCTGGAGCTGTCCGAAGAACAGAAACACTGTGAAGTCCAGATGGCACGCATCGCAAAAGAGCGGATTGCACTTCAGGCGAGACTGACAGAAAAAAAGAGAAGCCTGGAGAAAATGAAGCGGGAACTGGATATTCCGCTGGAAGAGAATGCCGGTAAAGATGAGATGGAGTCCTGGAAAATGCGAATGGAAGCAGGACAGGACAAACGCAGGATGCTGTGGCGTAATCAGGAGCTCTGGCTTTTAGGAGGCGGTGTGCTGGCACTGCTGGTTTGCATTCTTGTGCCGCATATCTGGATCAGTGCCCTTGTGCTTGCCGGATGGCTTGGGATTTCTGCCATTTTTGTATGGAAGATCTACCGCCGCCATCAGGAGGAGCAGGAGCGGCAGGAGCGTATCCAGAAACGGATGCAGGAGCGTATGAAAAAAGAGATCCAGGCCGAGCGGGAGCGTTCCGCAAAGCGTGAGAAGCTTCTGGAAGAAAAATACCATGAAGAAGATGAACTGGCTCAGCGTGAAAAAGAGCTGAACCTGGAATTTGAAAAGCAGATGTGGAATCAGGAACGCATCAGTGCGGAGAGCAAAGAAAAACAGGTTATTTTAAACAATCTGGAAGAGAGCCTCCAGGAATTGCAGGAAGAGAATGAGCAGAGCGGAAGTATCCAGGAAGAACTCGATGCGGTACGTCTGGCGATTATGACGATGAACCAGATCTCTGAGGATATTTACAAAGAATCTGCCGCACATCTGAATCAGAAAATCTCCGATATTTTAAGCCAGATCACAGAAGGACGTTATAGCAGTGTATTTCTCGATGCAAACATGGAAGTACGTATCAATACGCCGAAAAAGCTCCTCTCCCTGGAACAGGTGAGCCGCGGCACGATGGAGCAGATCTACTTTGCACTGCGTATGGCGGTCGGTGAGATGTTCTGCCAGGATGAGACCATGCCGATCATACTGGACGATGCGTTTGTGATGTATGATGATAAGAGACTGAAACAGACACTGAAATGGCTCTATCACAGCAAAAGACAGGTGATATTGTTTACCTGCCATGGAAGAGAACAGAGGATTCTGGATGAGATAAAGCAGGAGAACTAAATTTTTGAATGTGCAAATGAACGAATTCCCCGAAGGCACGCACGGATATTTTTGTAAGTGTATGGAATGTATAAAAATGAGTATAGAAGTGTATAGAGTGCCGGACGAAAAAGGCAGAACCCGTGACACGCATCGTTTCCTGTTCGATTTGTGCCGTCTATGATCCGCCGTTCGCTGGAACTCGCAGCTACGCTGCTCAGACACCGCTCGGCGGCGGAAACTAGACACAAATCTCACGACGGAAACTTGCTACCGTCACTGTGCTTCTGCCTTTTTGTGTCCGGCACAATTTACACTTCATATTCCACTACAGCAAATCTTTTTACTTTACTCGGAAAAAGATAAAGACATAATTTTTATACAAACTGATCTAAAACGATATCATAGATAATGACCTGATGATTTGTGTTGTAATAACATAGATTATCAGGTTATTTTATATCAGATGTGCACAGAAGAATATGTCATGCGATGTATGATGTGCACCTTGCAGCAAGAAAGCCAGAAGCATTCTTGAACAAATATACAATAGAATTGTCCGACTTATTGTTGCAATTTTATAAAAATATTGGAAGTTGTTAGAAAAGTGTAAAATAAGAAGTTGCTTTCATTTATGGAGAAAAAGTAGTGCCCACACCTTGGTAGTATGAATCCTGTTTGCTCATGTGCAAATAAAATGCGTGATATTTGAGGTACATGTGGTATGTAAATAAGAACAGCCATAATGATTCGAAAACAAATCGTACTGACGATAGCAAGGCTTCCGTCGTGAGGTTTGCGATGTTTCCGCCCCCGAGCCGCTGTCTGAGCCTCGAAGAGGCGAGTTCAGGCGAAGGGCGGATAACACACGAGCGAACCGAACAGGAAACGAAGCGTGTCAGAAGATTGTTTTTGAACCATTATGGCGTTCTGTTTTCCAAAACTATTTCATTCTTAAATCACATCTGTTTGTGCAGGACAAACATTATGAATTGTGTTCTTTTAAGAATTTATTGATCCGGTCTAATGGGTTTAACAGACTGCTGATGGATGCATCATGATTCAGCGTATCAATGATGTAAGCGATATACTTGCTGAGGTCGCAGTTGATATAATATGGTTTCTGGAGCAGCTCCGGTGTCTGGTATACCAGGTTGGTTGTCAGAATGAAATCAAACATGCCGGCTTCATAAGCCTTGTCAAATTTCTCCATGCCGTTTGTGAACAGACCGAACGTAGAGCAGATAAATACACGGTTTGCTTTGCGTTTTTTCAGTTCTGCAGCGACTTCCAGAACACTTCCGCCGGAAGAGATCATATCGTCGATCACGATCATATCTTTGCCTTTCACATCAGAACCCAGGAACTCATGTGCAACGATCGGATTTGTACCGTTTATGATGGTAGCATAATCACGACGTTTGTAGAACATACCCATGTCGGTTCCCAGAACGTTTGCCATGTAGATAGCACGTCCCATACCACCTTCGTCCGGGCTGATGACCATCATGGTGTCTTTGTTCGGATGAAGATCCGGAACTGCACGGAACAGACCTTTGATAAACTGGTAAACCGGCTGAACGGTCTCAAAACCTTTCAGAGGGATTGCATTCTGCACACGCGGGTCGTGAGCATCAAAAGTAATGATATTGTCAACGCCCATGCGGACCAGTTCGTTCAGTGCCAGTGCACAGTCCAGAGATTCTCTTCCGGTACGTTTATGCTGACGGCTCTCGTAAAGGAACGGCATGATGACATTGATACGTCTTGCTTTTCCGCCTACTGCTGCGATGATACGCTTCAGATCCTGGAAATGGTCATCCGGTGACATATGGTTTGTATATCCGCAGAGATTGTAGGTCATGCTGTAGTTACATACATCTATCAGAAGATAAAGATCTGCTCCGCGGACGGACTGACGGATCACGCCCTTTGCTTCACCTGAGCCAAATCTTGGCACTTCTGCGTTGATCAAATAAGAATCCCGTTCGTAACCCTGGAAAGAAAGGCTGTTCTTGTGTTCATGGTTCCGCTCCTGTCTCCATGAAACCAGGTAGTCATTGACTTTTTTGCCCAGCTCTTTATGGCTGTCCAGTGCGATCAGCCCCAGTGGTCCTACCGGGATGGTTTCTATACATCGTTCTTTTGTTGTCTGCATTTTGTTGTTGTCCTCCTACGCATACTTACTACATTTTAAATGAAAACCCAATCCTATACATACCTACTTTAACATAAAGTAAAGCAAAGTCAAGCCATTTTCAGCCCTGTTCACCAAGCTTTTTCATTAAGCGGATATCTTTGCCGATCAGTTTCCGCATTTTGAAATTACTGGAAATCCGCGAAAAGACACGCTCGGAATACAGATCCCGCAGAGATTCCAGAGAGAGATTGGTGGAAATGATCGTGGATTTCTTGTTCATCAGACGCTCATTAATACAAAGGAACAGCTGAGAAGCGACGAATGTATTCGTCATTTCCGTTCCGAGGTCGTCGATGATCAGCAGATCGCAGTCAAAAATGGCACTGTGCTGCTGCAAAACTTCATCTTCGGCATATTTTTTGCCGAACGTGGCCGTTGAGAGCACTTCAAACAGGTCAAAAGACGTAAAATAAATGACAGAATGTGCACTTTCAAGCAGTTCCTTGGCAATGCAGTGCGTCAGAAAGGTTTTGCCGACGCCTGTCGCACCGTAAAAGAGCAGATTGTCGTGTTCCATATCAAAATTCTGTACAAAGTGCAGGCATTCATCGACGATTTTCTGGATGTTCTCGCGGGCATTTCTGCCGGTCACGCGGTCTTTCATCGTTTCTGGATAATAATGGAAGCAGAAATGGTCAAAATTTTCCGCTTCCAGGATTGAAGTCAGGTTTGACTGGGTGTAAAGCAGGTTGATCGCTGCCTGGCGGAAACAGTGACATTTCTCATTTCCGATATAGCCGGTGTCTTTGCAGTCCGGGCAGGAATAATGCATTTCCAGAAAATCTTCCGGGAATCCGGCATTTTTCAGCAAAGCTTTGCGGTGGATACCGTATGCGGCAATCTCTGTTTTCAGGTCATCGATCGAAGCAGCCTCCCCTTCCAGAAGGCGGCGGGCACATTTCATGCTTAAAGAAGCGATTTCTCCATTGATCTGTGAAAGCTCCGGCAGTTCCTTTTCTGCAAGGGCGATGCGTGCCTCCTGATCCCGGCGGTTCTGAAGCTGTTTTTTGTTGTATTCGCGGATGATCGTATCGTATTGTGTGTTCGTCAGTGCCATGGCAGTCCTCCTACTGGTTCAGCAGCGATTCCAGATGATCAAAATCATAGTCACGCTGCGAGAAATTGTTGAATTTGCTTCCGGAAGTTACGGCAGGACGCTGTTTCGATGCCGCTTTTCCCGTCTTCTGATGTTTCTGGTCAAGTTCCTGGATTTCATTCAGATGGTGGATACCGCTTGCGTGCCAGCTTTCCAGGATTTTGTTGGCATACTGGAAACTCGGGTTCTGCGTCTGGGTCAGTGTGCGGCTGCACGCCTCCAGAATGATATCCGAAGTAAAATGCAGGTCATCAAACCAGTGGTCGATCATCTGCACTTCCGGTTTGCCGGGACCCCGGTCGCGGATGCCGAAAGCATTTAACACAGAATAATATTTCTGGCTGTACTGAGACTGGCGTTCCTTTGCCTGCCCGGCATTTGTGATGCCTTCCTCTGCCCATGCCAGAGCTACTTTATCTATGTAATGAAAACTTTTCGTTCCCCGTGAAATACAGTACTCGATCAGATATTCGATCAGCTCAAAATTAAAATGCAGCGAGTCATAATAATATAAAATAGAAGACATTTCAGTCGGCGAAAGACTGTGACCGAGGTAAGATTCTGCGATCAGCAGGAGTTGCTTGATATCCTGTTCTCCCTGAAGGGCAGCCATACGGTCTCTTGAAATCTTCAATTTCGGAGAAAGGACCTTTGCTTCCGTGGAATCATTCGGTTCGGAAGCCGCTTTTTTTGCTGCATTTTTGGAAACGGGTGCCTTTACAGATGCAGGGAGCACTCCGGAAGAGACAGAAGCAGCAGCCTGCTGCACGCTCTCCGGCTTTCGAACTTCCAGAAAGACCAGATCGCTGATGCTGCCGTCCTGGTCAAATGCCAGGTCGATCAGTCCCTGGTCTGCCCAGTACTGCAGGCCGCGGTAGATGTCCCGCTCGGTATAATCAAAAAATTCCGCAATGGATTCCAGAGGAATACTGCCATAGTCCGCCGCATGACGCAGCAGACAGAGATAGAGCTTGACGTATTCTCCGCCGGCCTGTGGCATATAGTAATCGATAAAATAGTTGGATACGGCAGTCATGTTGTTGGAAAACGGATGATGTAAACGTATATTTTTCATAAGGTAACTCCCCTCCTGTGGAGCAATTCGCAGGCATCGGTTGAGGAAAAAAGGCTTTTCCCCGACATTTCTGTCCACTAGTATAGCATAAAAGAGATGCATTGAGAATAAGGGAAATAAGGGCAGAAAAATCCACATGTTCTGCAAAAAAAGAATGTGCAGAAACATGTGGATCAAAGGAATCAAGACAGGAAAACCGTGTGCAGATTTTATTCTCCGAGCAGTTTCTCACCGATCTTGACAACATCGCCGGCACCCATGGTGATCAGGACATCACCCGGCTTGCAGTTTTCGAGCAGACAGGTCTCAATCTTGTCGAAGGAGTCGAAATAATCCGCACAGCCGCCAAGAGCGTTCACTTTCTCTGCCAGCATGGATGAGCTGATGCCGAGGGTATCCGTCTCTCTGGCAGCATAGATATCAGCCAGAACGACATGGTCGGCAAGGGTCAGAGCTTTTGCAAAGTCATCCATCAGAGCTTTTGTCCTTGTATAAGTATGCGGCTGGAATACGCACCACAGCTTTTTGTGCGGATAGTTGTGTGCAGCGTGGAGTGTAGCTTCGATCTCAGTCGGATGGTGAGCATAGTCATCGATAATCGTTACGCCGCCGATCTCGCCTTTTTTCTCGAAACGACGTTTGGTGCCGCCGAATTTCTCAAGACCGATACGGGTATGTTCCATGGAAACGCCCATCTGATCGGCCAGGGCGATGGAAGCCAGAGCATTGCTGACATTGTGGATACCAGGAACGTGCAGCACAAAATGACCGAGCAGGGTATCTCCTTTATAGCAGTCAAAGGACGGATGTGCGAATTCGTCAAACGTAATATTGGAAGCATAATAATCGCTGGAAGCGTCCATACCGTAGGTTACGATCTTGCAGGTCAGTCCTTCTGTCAGCTGATCCAGGTGTTCAATCTCACTGTTGACGATCAACGTGCCGTCGTCCGGCAGCAGCTGGGCAAATTTGCGGAAAGAATGACGGATATCATCAAGATCCTTGAAGAAATCCAGATGATCCGCATCGATATTTAAGATCACGCTGATCTTCGGGAAGAAATGAAGAAAACTGTTCGTGTACTCACAGGCCTCGGTTAGGAACGTGTCATGACCGCCGACACGGATATTGCCGCCGATCGCATCGAGGATACCGCCGACCGAGATGGTCGGGTCCATATCTGCTTCCAGGAAAATGTAGGAAGCCATGGAGGTGGTTGTCGTTTTGCCGTGCGTTCCGGAAATGGCAACCGGCGTTTTGAAGTTGTGCATCATCTGACCAAGCAGTTCGGCACGGGAGAGCATCGGGATCTGTTTTGCGACCGCAGCGGCATATTCCGGATTGTCCGGGTGGATGGCGGCTGTGTAGACCACCAGATCCGGTGTGTCATCCAGGTTGGAAGCACGCTGACCGTAGTAGAGAATGGCTCCTTCGGCTTCCAGCTGCTTTGTGAGCTCGGATTCGTGGGCATCGGAGCCGGATACTTTGAAATGCTGCTTCAATAATATAGAAGCAAGCCCGCTCATGCTGATGCCGCCGATGCCGATGAAATGTATATGCATTGGTTTCTTGAAATCTATCTGATACATAGTTGTAGTCTCCTTTGTTGTTAAAGTCTGATTTTAGTATAAACTTTTTTTTGGAAAAAAGAAAGAGCTTATTGGAAATCCGGCATAACTTTTACCGTGTTTTTAGGCAGATAATGCAAAGAGTTTTCGCAGAAAAATCGACATAATGCAATTATAATAAAAAACAGGAAAATTTTTTCAAAAATTTGTAAAAAATGTTCACTATTTAAGAAACCTGTGATATAATAAAAAATACAACATAGATGATGCATTTCAGGCATCATGGGAACGGGAAAATGGTTCCTGATGTGAAAATAATATTAAGAGGTGATAGCGTGATTAAAAAAGAAATGATAGCCATGCTGCTTGCCGGAGGACAGGGAAGCCGTCTCGGTGTCCTGACTTCAAAAGTGGCAAAGCCGGCGGTAGCATTCGGCGGCAAATATCGTATTATTGATTTTCCGTTGAGTAACTGTATCAATTCCGGTGTGGACACAGTCGGAGTCCTGACACAGTATCAGCCGCTGAGACTGAACACTCATATCGGGATCGGTATTCCGTGGGATCTTGACCGCAATGTCGGCGGCGTTACCGTACTTCCGCCTTATGAAAAGAGTTCAAAGACAGAATGGTACACAGGTACAGCAAATGCCATTTACCAGAACTTGAATTATATGGAAACTTACAATCCGGAGTATGTCCTGATCCTGTCAGGTGACCATATTTATAAGATGGACTACGAAGTAATGCTTGATTTCCATAAAGCAACCAACGCAGATGTAACGATTGCAGTTATGCCTGTTCCTATGGAAGAAGCAAGCCGTTTTGGTATCGTTGTCACAGACGAAAACAACGTCATTACAGATTTCCAGGAAAAACCGGCAGAGCCAAAGAGCAATCTTGCATCCATGGGTATCTATATTTTCTCATGGAAAGCATTGAGAGAATCTTTGATCGCACTGAAAGACCAGAGCAACTGTGACTTCGGCAAGCACATCATCCCATGGCTCAAAGAGCGTGGAGACCGCATGGCTGCCTACGAGTTCAACGGTTACTGGAAAGACGTTGGAACACTTGGTTCTTACTGGGAAGCAAATATGGAACTGATTGATATCATTCCGGAGTTCAATCTTTACGAAGAGTTCTGGAAGATTTATACATCCAGCGAGATCATTGCACCGCAGTATATTTCAGCAGATGCAAAAGTGGATAAATGTATCGTCGGAGACGGTACCGAGATTTACGGTGAAGTACATAATTCTGTGATCGGACCTGGCGTTACGATCAAAAAAGGTGCGGTTGTGCGTGATTCTATTATTATGCGAGGCACGACGATCGGCGAGAACGTAACGGTAGACCGAAGCATTATTGCAGAAGGTGTTACGGTTGGCAATGACGTAGAGATCGGTATCGGAGAAGAAGCACCGAACAAGTTCAAACCTGCTGTATATGCCTTCGGACTGGCTGTTATCGGCGAGAAATCCGCCATCCCTGCCGGTGTTAAGATAGGAAAGAATACAGCGATTTCAGGAATTACCACAGCAGAAGATTATCCAAATGGTATTTTGGAGAGCGGTGAATCTATTATAAAGGAAGGTGATATGGCATGAGAGCAGTAGGTATTATTTTAGCAGGCGGAAATAACCACCGGATGAGAGAGTTATCCCAGAAGCGTGCGATTGCTGCCATGCCGATCGCGGGTGGTTTCCGTGCAATCGACTTTGCACTGAGCAACATGACGAATTCTTCCATCCAGAAAGTTGCAGTGCTGACACAGTACAATGCAAGATCCTTAAACGAGCATCTGAGTTCTTCCAAATGGTGGGATTTCGGACGTAAACAGGGAGGTCTGTTTGTATTTACACCGACCACAACAGCAGACAACAGTTTCTGGTACCGCGGTACGGCAGATGCGATCGCACAGAATCTGGATTTCCTGAAGAAATGCCATGAGCCGTATGTGATCATTGCTTCCGGTGATGGTGTATACAAGCTGGATTACAACAAAGTGCTGGAATATCATATCGAGAAAAAAGCAGATATCACCGTGGTATGTAAAGACCTTCCAAGAGGAGAAGACGCAACAAGATTCGGTGTTATCAAAATGAATGAAGACAGCCGGATCGAAGAATTCGAAGAGAAACCAATGGTAAGCAATTCCAACTGTATTTCTACCGGTATCTATGTGATTCGAAGAAGACAGCTGATCGAGCTGATCGAGCGGTGTGCACTGGAAGACCGCCACGATTTTGTAAAAGACATCCTGATCCGTTACAAAAATCTGAAACGTATCTATGGATATAAGATCAAAGATTACTGGAGCAATATTGCATCCGTAGACTCTTATTATAAAACAAATATGGATTTCCTGAAACCGGAAGTACGTGATTATTTCTTCCATCAGTATCCGAATATTTATTCAAAAGTAGATGACAATCCGCCGGCAAAATACAACCCGGGTTGTGAAGTGAAGAACAGTCTTGTTTCAAACGGCTGTATTATCAATGGTTATGTGGAGAATTCTGTTCTGTTTAAGAAAGTTTTCGTCGGAGAAAACTGCGTGATCAAGAATTCGATTATTTTGAACGATGTCTATCTTGGAGACAACACACACATCGAGAACTGTATCGTAGAGAGTCGTGATACGATCCGTGCCAATTCTTACCATGTCGGCGAGGACGGCATCAAGATCGTGATCGAGAAAAACGAGAGATATGTGCTGTAAGGTATTCTTTAGTTTAGCAAAAACAGGTGTGGGGACCGGATATCCGGTTTAAACACGATATAATAAAATGGGGACAAAAAGTGCTTTTATCCGATAGCTGATACCGGATGGAAGCATTTTTTTCACAATTATATCACAATTCTTGCGTAAACTCGAAAAAGAAAAAAGATGCAAAATGACGAAAAACAGGGGGAACAGGGAAAAATCTGAAATCAGGAAAGGGGAGCATATCCGTGAACAAAAATGTCATATTATTGATCGAAGACGAAGAAAAATTATCCAGGACACTTGCAGAATATCTGGAGTTGAACGGATACCGTGTGCTGCGGGCACTGAACGGACTGGAAGGGCTGTCGATGTTTTATGACCATATGCATGAAGTGGATCTGATCCTGCTGGATATCATGCTGCCGGGTATGGATGGCAGTGAGATCCTCAAGGAGATTCGCAAAAAATCCAATACACCGGTGATCATGGTGACAGCAAGGGACTCGATTCACGATCAGCTTCTGAACTTTGCAAACGGGGCGGATGATTATATCACGAAACCTTATGCACTGGCAATCGTCAAGGTTCATATTGAGGCAATCCTGAAACGTGCCGGAAAACAGAAAGAGAGGGTGGAAGTCGGACACATCGCGGTGGAGCCGGATACCTGGAGAGTGTATGTGGATGAAAAGGCGATCGAGACAACACCAAAAGAGTATGAACTTTTAAGTTATCTGATCAAGAATAAAAATGTCGTTATGACAAGGGACAGCATCCTGGAATCGGTATGGGGATATGATTACAGCGGAGATACGCGTACGGTGGATACTCTGGTAAAACAGCTTCGCAGGAAGATTGCGCCGTATGGAAGTTATATACGTTCGGTGTATGGTGTCGGTTATATATTTGAAGGAGAGGAAAATGAAACAGCAGAAGCTTAGGGCAAGTATGCTATTGATGGAGCTGATGTTTCTTCTGATCGTGGTCGGAGGAAGTGTGCTTCTTTATAATATGTTTGCACCGGCTTATTACCGGCATCAGAAGAGCCGGGTGATCGAAAAAGCATACGAAGAAGTAAAACGCATGGATCTGTCAGAGATCGGCGATGAAGAGATGGAAACATTAAAAAGCTATGAAGGGCAGAATCTGACATTTACCATAGCAAATAAAGAGATGGATCCGGTTTATACAACCGGGCTTTCACAGGATAATTCGTATCGAGATGAAAGACAGGTGCATCGCAATATTGTTGTATACCGCAAATTTTTCGAAAAAGATCCAAAAGTACAGTTCTGGAATGCAAGAGGAAAAGAAACATTATGGTTATTTGGAAGGCTGAAACAGGGCGATGAGCGTTATTTTGTGTGTGTGAAAGAAAATGTACAGAAAGTCTACAGTGCCCTGTTCTATACCGAAAAATTTTTGCTGTTCGTGGTTGTTTTTTCACTTCTGAGCGGTTGTGCATTTATGTACTGGCAGTCGCGAAGGATTGCAAAGCCAATCGAAGAACTTTCCGGTGTTTCGCAGAAACTGACTGAGCGTGATTTTTCCGTGCGGGCAAAAGATTACGGAACGTATCAGGAGATCAGTGTTCTGGCACATAATTTCAATACGATGGCAGATGAGATGCAGGATTATATCCAGAAACTGGAAAGCAGCAAGGATGCACTGGAGCGTTTCAATAAAATGCGGAACGATTTCACGGCAAATATCACACATGAGCTGAAGACACCGCTGGCGGTCATTTCCGGACAGATCGAGCTTTTGCAGGCGATGGGAGATAAGGTGGATCAGGATTATTATTTCTCGTCGATCCGTGAAGAAGTGCAGAAGATGAGTGATATGGTTGGAAATCTGCTGAATATTTCTTCTATGGAGCATGAACTGGAAAATGTGGAGAAGCAACGTCTGAATTTATCAGAAACAGTAGAATATATGATGTTGAAATACGATGCACTGTTTCACAAAAAAAATCTGAAGATCGCAAGCGAGATCGAAAAGGACTGCAGGATCCTCGGAAACCGTGAATACATTGAGCAGGCAGCGGGAAACTATATCATGAATGCTTTTGCACATTGCGGCGAGGGAAGGCACATGAAAATTTCTCTGGCAAAGAAAGACGGAAAAGCGGTTTTTGGTGTTTACAACGACAGTGAACCGCTCACAGACGAAGAGAAAAGAAAAATCTGGGAAAAATATTACCAGGGAGAAGAACAGGCAGGGCACAGCGGACTCGGACTTCATATTGTAAAGACTGTGATCACGATGCAGGGCGGAGAATATGGTGTGGAGAATGAGAAAACAGGGGTAAGGTTCTGGTTTTCCTTTCCACTTGTGTAAAAAATGTGAAATCCGAAGACAGACTTGAAAAAAGAGCAGATTTAGAGTATGATGTGCTGGTAAAAAGAAAAGAAACAAAACAGGTAAAAAGCCCGGCTTTTGAAAGTGGGATACCCCCACAGGAAAAGGCGGGCAAAATTGTCGTTGGAGGTAAGGATATGTATATAATCGCAGGACTTGGAAATCCTGGCAAACAGTATGCACAGACCAGACATAATGTCGGGTTTGACACGATAGATATATTAGCAGACAAGTATAATATCAGCGTGGATACAAAAAAACACAAAGCACTCTGCGGAAAAGGCATGATCGAAGGTCAGAAAGTGGTGCTTGCCAAACCGCAGACTTTTATGAACTTGAGTGGCGAGAGTGTGCGGGAACTGGTTGATTTCTATAAGATCGATCCGGAAGAAGAACTGATCGTCATTTACGATGACATCAGCCTGGAGCCGGGACAGCTCCGCATCCGTCCAAAAGGAAGTGCCGGCGGCCACAATGGCATCAAAAACATCATCGCACATCTTGGCACCCAGGTTTTTAAACGGGTGAAGGTCGGAGTCGGTGAGAAACCAAAAGGATATGATCTGGCAGACTATGTGCTGAGTCGTTTTCCAAAGGATGAAAGAGTGCTGATGGAGGAAGCCTTTGAGCGGGCCGGAGAAGCAGCCGTCTGCATGATGAATGACACCATGGAACATGCGATGAACCAGTTTAACAAGAAGACGGAAAAATAGACAGGGGCTTGAATGGGAGGTAGCAGACGGATGAGAGCTTTTACAGAACCGCTTCAGGAGCTTGAAGAATTTCAGAAAATACAGCAGGCACTGAAAAAGCAGTCAATCCAGGTGACAGGATGTATCGATGCCCAGAAAGCACACTTTATCTATGCAGCAGGGGAGGCAAAAAAGAAACTGATCGTCACATACAGTGAATTGCGTGCAAAAGAACTGTGTGAAAATTATCGCCTGTTTGATAAAAATGTGCTGTTTTACCCGGCAAAAGATCTGATCTTTTACAGTGCCGATGTGCAGAGCAATCTTCTGGTACAGCAGCGGATCCGTGTACTGCAGAAACTGATGGAAGAAGAGGAAGTGACCATCGTCACGACCATGGGCGGTATCATGGATCATCTTCTGCCGCCGGAAGTTTTTCAAAAGCAGGTCGAGACGGTAGAGAGCGATTCGGAATTTGACATGGAGCTCTGGAAAAAGAAACTGACAGCCATGGGCTACGAACGGGTGGGACAGGTCGAAGGAAGCGGGCAGTTTGCCGTGCGAGGTGGTATTCTCGACATTTTTCCGCTGACCGAAGAAAATCCGGTCCGCATCGAGCTGTGGGGCGATGAGATTGACTCCATCCGCAGTTTTGATGTGGAAAGCCAGCGTTCCATTGAAAATCTGGACCGAATCCGCATTTATCCGGCGGGCGAATTTATTGCTGATGACGGGCGGATCAAAAAAGGGCTTGCGGTGCTGGAAAAAGAGGCGAAAAGGCTTGCAGATCAGTTCTTTCAGGAACGGAAAACAGAAGAATCGGCACGCCTGAAAGCTTTTGCAGAAGAAGTAAAACAGAGTCTGACGCAGTGGAAGCAGATGTCTGTGCTCGATGGTCTGGCTCCTTATTTTTATGACTGGATGGTTTCGTTTGCGGAATATTTTCCGAAAGAAGCACTGGTGGTGTTAGATGAGCCGAACCGCCTCTGGGAGGAAGCACAGGCGATCGAAAAGGAGTTCCGGGAGAGCATGACAAACCGACTGGAAAAAGGGTATGTGCTGCCGGGACAGATGAACCTGCTCTGTGATAGCCAGACGGCATCCGAAAAATTGCAGAAACATCGCTGCATGGGGCTGTGTATGCTGGAGGCGGCAGGACCACAGTGGCATTTTGCGGAGCATTTCAGCATCGATGTACGCAGTGTCAACACCTACAACAACAGCTTTGAACTTCTGGTGAAGGATCTGCAGCAGTGGAAGAAAAAGGGAGAACGCGTGATCCTGCTGTGTGCATCCAGAACCAGGGCGAAACGTCTGGCAGAGGATCTTCGTGATCATGAACTGCGGGCATTTTATTCGGAAGATGCCGACCGCATCGTACAGCAAGGCGAGATCATGCTGCTTTACGGAAGTGCCCACCGCGGGTATGAATATCCGCTGATCAAGTTCCTGGTGATCTCGGAGAGCGATATTTTCGGCAAAGAAAAGAAAAAACGCAAAAAGATCAGACATTACGAAGGCAAGACGATCCACAGTTTTTCAGAGCTTTCTGTCGGTGATTACGTGGTGCATGAAAACCACGGACTCGGCATTTACCGCGGGATTGAAAAAATAGAAGTCGATAAAGTCACAAAAGATTACATGAAGGTGGAGTATGCCGGCGGAAGCAACCTTTATGTGCCGGCAACGCAGCTCGATGTCATCCAGAAATATGCAGATTCGCAGGCAAAACGCCCGAAACTGAACAAACTGGGGACGCAGGAGTGGGGACGTACCAAGACAAGAGTACGCAGTGCAGTTAAAAATATTGCAAAAGATCTGGTGCAGCTTTATGCGGCGAGACAGCGGGAAGAGGGATTCTGCTATGGAGAGGACACGATCTGGCAGAAAGAGTTCGAAGAGACGTTTCCGTTTGATGAGACGGACGATCAGCTGGAGGCGATCGAAGCGGTGAAACACGATATGGAGAGCAATAAGATCATGGATCGCCTGATCTGCGGCGATGTCGGATATGGCAAGACGGAAGTGGCGATCCGTGCGGCGTTCAAGGCGGCACAGGAGAGCAAACAGGTGGTATTTCTGGTGCCGACGACCATCCTTGCCCAGCAGCATTATAATAATTTCGTCCAGAGGATGAAAGATTATCCGGTGCGTGTGGATCTGCTCTGCCGTTTCCGCACGGCAGCAGAACAGAAAAAAACGCTGGAAGACCTCAAAAAAGGACTGGTTGACATTGTGATCGGCACGCATCGGGTGCTCTCAAAAGATGTGCAGTTCAAAGATCTCGGTCTTCTGATCATCGACGAGGAGCAGCGTTTCGGTGTCACGCACAAAGAAAAGATCAAAAAGCTGCGGGAAAACATCGATGTGCTGACCCTGACGGCAACGCCGATCCCACGGACGCTGCATATGAGCCTGGTTGGGATCCGCGATATGAGCGTTCTGGAGGAAGCACCGATGGAGCGTGTGCCGATCCAGACATATGTCATGGAATACAACGAAGAGATGGTGCGGGAAGCAATCAGCCGGGAACTGGCACGGGGCGGACAGGTCTACTATGTCTATAATCGTGTCAACACGATCGTAGAGACGGCAAATAAGATCGCATCGCTTGTGCCGGAAGCCAGAGTGGCATTTGCACATGGGCAGATGAAAGAGCGTGAACTGGAAAAGATCATGTATGACTTTATCAATGGTGAGATTGATGTGTTGGTATCCACGACGATCATAGAGACCGGACTGGATATTTCCAATGTCAACACGATGATCATCCATGACGCGGACAATCTTGGCCTGTCGCAGCTTTATCAGCTCCGCGGGCGTGTCGGACGTTCGAACCGGACGGCGTATGCCTTTCTGATGTACCGCAGAAACAAAATGCTGCGGGAAGTGGCGGAAAAACGTCTCCATGCGATCCGGGAATTTACCGATCTTGGCAGTGGCTTCAAGATCGCCATGCGTGATCTTGAGATCCGTGGTGCCGGCAATCTCCTCGGGGCAGAGCAGCACGGCCATATGGAGGCAGTCGGCTACGATCTTTACTGCAAAATGCTCAATGAGTCCGTAAAAGAACTCAAAGGTGAGACGCAGCCGGAAGAAGAATTTGATACCGTCATCGATCTGGATATTGATGCTTTTATCCCGGAACGTTATATTAAGAATGAATTCCAGAAGCTGGATGTCTATAAACGCATCGCCACGATCGAGAGCGAAGAAGAATACGATGATATGCTCGAAGAACTGATGGATCGTTTCGGAGAGCCGCCAAAAGCGGTGCAGAACCTGCTTGCTGTGGCAAATTTAAAAGCGATGGCACACCGGGCATGGCTGACCGAGATCGCACAGAAAGGCGACCAGATCCGCTTTACCATGTTTGAGCGGGCAAAGGCAGATCCGGCAGGGATCGAGCTTCTGGTAAAAGAGAGCAAAGGGAAAATGAAATTTGTCATAGATACCAATCCTTACTTTATTTATATGAAGCCGCGTAAAAACGGAAAAGATAATGAGGATGTGCTGACACTGGTACGCAGCCTGACGGAAAAGATGATAAAAAATCTGGCATGTGATGTATGATAAGCTCCTTGGAATAAGAATGTCAGGAATGTTTTAGAATATCGGATGGCAATTGACGTACCGGGTGAAAAAGGATATAATAGCAGACAGTATGGTGCCTGAAAAAGGATTTTTTGCGGCCGGATGCCGGAGGTATTCTTGAATGAATGGCACCAGTTGATCAGGAGGAAAAGACAGTGAAAAAAACAATGAAAAACAGACTGGCGGTCGCAGGACTGTGCTTTACGCTGACAGCAGGGATGCTGACCGGATGCAGTGGAAATTCAGGCAAGGCGATCATTACATTGGACGGACAGAAAACAGAATATGCAGTGGCAAATATCATGCTTCGTTATAGCCAGGCACAGATGCAGGCATTTTACGGAGCTTATCTTGGAGATAATCTGTGGTCACAGTACGGCGATTCCACAAAGAGCACGATGATGGATACCCTCAAACAGATGCTGATCCTCGAACAGCATCAGGACGAGTATAATGTGAGCCTGACAGACGATGACAAAAAGAAGATCGATGAAGCTGCACAGCAGTTTATGGATGACAACGACCAGGCAACCCTGAAATCCATGGGTGCGACAAAAGAACGTGTGGCACGTGTTCTGGAACTGTACACGATCCGCAATAAAATGTCAAATGCGATCGTTGCAGATGTTGATACCAACGTAACTGATGACGAAGCAGCCCAGAAAACGATCAATTACGTGGTATTCAGCACTGCAGATACGACCGATTCGGATGGCAATAAAGTGGTACTGACGGATGATGAGAAAGCAGCTTTGCTTGCAAATGCACAGAAAGTACGTGATGCAGCAGCAGGCGGCAAGAGCATGGAAGATGCAGTCAAAGATGTCGATGACACCAAGACCGTGAGCAGCACCTCTTATGGTGATAATGATGAAAGTTACACCCTGGATGAAGCGATCCGCAATGCGGCAGATAAACTGAAAGACGGAGAAGTGGCAGATGAAGTGATCACCACAGATGCAGGATATTATGTCATCCAGATGAAAGCAACCTATGATCCGGATGCAACTGCAAGCAAAAAAGAACGGATCATCAACGAAAGAAAGAGCAGCAAATTCAGCGAAGTCTACGATGCATGGCAAAGTGCAGCAGACTACACACAGGATGATGCTCTGTTAAAAGAGATCACCTTCAATGATATTTACCAGATGGCAACCGAGGCTCAGAGCGAGACCGGAACGGAAAGTACAGAAAGTACCGAAGATGCCGGAAGCACAGAGGCAACCGAGGCTGCAAGTGAGACAGAGAGTGCAGCTGCAACAGAATAATTATCATGCTGGACGTAAAAAGGCAGAGCACGTGACACGCATCGTTTCCTGTTCGGTTTGTGCCGTCTATGATCCGCCGTTCGCTGGAACTCGCAGCTTCGCTGCTCAGACACCGCTCGGCGGCGGAAACTAGACACAAACCTCACGACGGAACCTTGCTACCGTCACTGTGCAGCTGCCTTTTTTCTGTCCAGCATATACATTTCTCAGGCTTTCAAAATTACCGCAAGATGGTACGGAGTTTCTTTTGATTCAGAAACTGGTGATAAAATCGCTAGGGTATAGATACGGGTAGATTTTATGAGTGTGCAGAAGAACATATAATGTATGATATACATCTTTTGGCAAAATAATAAACGTATTCTGAAATCAGGAAGATTGGAACTGCCAGATGCATTAGTGGGAAAAACAGCACAGTCATAACAATCAGAAAGTAAGTCAAGCTGACGGTAGCGAGGCTTCCGTCGTGAGGTTTGCGATGTTGCCGCCCCGGAGAGCCGCTGTTTGAGCCTCGAAGAGGCGAGTTTAGGCGAAGGGCGGCTAACACACGAGCGAACCGAACAGGAAACGATGCGTGTCAGCGGATTTACTTTCTGATGTTATGACGTCCTCTTTAACTATAGTGAAGTTCAAACTAAAAACCTTGACGTTCCACAGGTTTTATTGTATGATAATACTGAATATTTTCGGTGACGCGAATCGGGATTTCGTATTACTGAACAACTTGGGGAGATTTCGGAGGGGAATATCCCCACTTTTAGTCAGTTAAGGAGGAAAAGTATGAGAAGAAAAAGCAGCAAACAGTTGTTTTCTGTACTGATGGCAACCGCTATGGTTATGTCCGGCATCAGCGTTCCGGTTATGGCATCACCGGTTGACGATGCTATGGTACAGTCTGCTCTGGCAGAAGCCGGCGTAGAGACATCTGAAAGCAGAGAGATCAATTTCAACAAAGGCTGGAAGTTCCACTTTGGAGATGTAACCGGTGCAGAAACAAAGGATTACGATGATTCCAAGGCAGAGGAATGGGGAGACTTAAATCTTCCGCACGACTTCAGTATCACACAGGAGCCGTCCAACTCCAACGAAGCAGAGTCCGGATTCATGCCGGGTGGTACAGGATGGTACCGCAAGAGCTTTACCCTGCCGAGTGATTACGCAGGCAAGAGTGTTGTCCTGAACTTTGATGGATCTTATAATCATACATATGTATATGTAAATGGCACAAAAGTAGGCGAAAACCATTATGGATATAATGATTTCGCATTTGATATTTCAAAATACCTGACCTGCGACGGCACCACAGAGAACGTGATCAGCGTAAAAGTGGTACATCAGACTCCGTCCAGCCGCTGGTATTCAGGATCCGGTATCTACCGTGACGTAGAGCTGATTGTTACCGATGCCGTTCATGTTTCCAGAAACGGCACATACGTGACTACACCAAATCTGGCGACAGAAAAAGACGGCGATGTTACCGTTAAAGTACAGACCGATGTCCAGAATGACAGCAGTGCACAGGCAGCAGCCCAGATCCGCACAACAGTCCTGGATGCAGAGGGCAAAGCAGTTTCCAAGGCAGTGACCACAGATGTGACACTGGCAGCAAACAGCACAGCAGAAAAAGAACAGACCCTGAAAGTAAACAAACCGGCACTGTGGAGCACAGAAAATCCGAACCTGTACTATGTACAGACCGAAGTTCTGGTAGGCGGCAAAGTAAAAGACACTTACAAGACAACCTACGGTTTCCGTTACATCAATTTTGATGCAAATACCGGTTTCAGCCTGAATGGTAAAAACGTAAAACTGCAGGGTGTCTGCATGCATCATGATCAGGGTGCACTGGGGGCTGCTTCTTACCGTGATGCAGTTTACCGTCAGGTTAAAAAGCTCAAAGAAATGGGATGTAATGCGATCCGTACCTCTCACAACACACCGTCTTCTGTACTGCTTGAAGCATGCAACGAGCTGGGTATGATGGTTATGGATGAGACGTTTGACGGATGGGCATTCCCGAAAAACGGCAACAGCCAGGACTTCAGCACACACTTCAACCAGACCATCAGTGCAGACAACAAGCTGCTTGGTGCAACGACAGGCGACACCTGGTATAAATTCATTCTGGAATCCAATATCGAGCGTGACAAGAACGATCCGTCCGTTATCATATGGGATATCGGAAATGAGCTGAACTTCGGTGTTACCGATTCCAGCCAGTACGAGCAGTACGCAAAGAACATGAAGAGCTATATCGAAGCAATCGATAAGACAAGACCGATCACAGTTGGTGATAACAATCCAAATGGTCTTCAGAATGCCAATACACAGGAGTTCCGTAACAAAGTATCTACTGTTCTGGCGAAGAACGGTGAGGGACTTGCAGGAGCCAACTATTCTATGGGATCTATGGCAGGTATCCATAAGACACATCCAGACTGGAAGATCATTGCTACAGAGTCAGCTTCTCCAAGCAACAGCCGTGGTATCTACAATACACTGTCCCAGTACAACAAGACAGGTGACTATCAGTGTACCGCATACGATACCAACGCCGTATCCTGGGGCAACACAGCACGTGAGTCCTGGTGGTACACGATCAAAGATGACTTTGTATCCGGTGAGTTTATCTGGACCGGATTTGACTACATCGGCGAGCCGACACCGTGGAACGGAACCGGAACAGGAAGCGTCAGCGGTGACCAACTGGCAGTACCGAACTCCTCTTACTTTGGTGTGATCGATACCGCAGGTTTTGAGAAAGATTCCTTCTATTTCTACACCAGCCAGTGGAGAGAGGATAAAAAGACACTGCATGTCGTACCGCAGAGCTGGAATACAGAAGACTTAAGCATCTCCGGCGGCAAAGTACCGGTATATGTTTATTCAAACGCAGCAAAAGTAGAACTCTACCTGAACGACAAGCTGATCGGTACTTCCACAAGAACCCCGATCAAGACAGCAGCCGGTCATGAATGGGCTACTTACAGCAATGTATCAAACGATGCAGATCAGTGTACAGCAGTCAACGAATCACAGCAGTGGAAAGCCCAGGCTATCCAGTTCAACGTAAAATATGCAGAAGGTACGCTCAGTGCAAAAGCCTATGATGAAAGTGGAAACGAGATCAAAGACACCCTTGGTTCTGCTTCCGTTACGACAAACAGCGACAAAGGCAGCAGCCTTGCAGTTACCGCAGAGAAGACAGAGATCCAGGCTGACGGCAGCAGCTTAAGCTACATTGATATTGATGTCAACGACAAAGACGGACGTTTTGTAAGTGCCGCAGACAACAGCATCCGCTTTACCTTAACAGGTAACGGAACCATCGTTGGTGTGGATAACGGAAATCCATCTACCGTAGATAAATTCCAGCAGAAATCCGTTCTGACAAGCGACAAGAGCGCAAACATCAAGGCATTCAGCGGAAAAGCACTCGTTATCGTACGCAGCACCGAAGGTGCAGGCGGTTTCGTGCTGAAAGCAGAATCCGCAGGACTGAAAGGGGATTCTGTGTTTGTAAATACTGTAGGTGACAAAAAAGGTGAAGTATTCCTGAAAGATTATGATATCAAAGGCGATTATACCGTAGTAATGGGAACAGCACCGGTACTGGAGACATCTGTAAAAGGTACCATGAGTGACGGAACAAAAGCAACCGGTACGATCACATGGAACAACCTGACGGAAGAAATGTACAGAAATCCAGGCGATTATGTACTGGAAGGTACTCTGAAGATTGGTACAGAAGAAATTTCTGTATCTGCAAACCTTCATGTAAAACCGATCATCAGAGCGATGAAAAATTACTCAAGAGCAACGGTAGCAGGTTTTGTTCCGACACTTCCGGAAACGGTAGCAGGTATCCTGCCGGATGGTACGGCATACGGTGGATATCCGGTTGTATGGGATGCAGTCAGTGCAGATGACCTGGCAAATGTTGGCGATGTTGTTACTGTAAACGGTAAAGCGACTGTAGAAGGAAGAGAAAGAGCGGTTACTGCAACCATACGTGTTGCAGAAGGCGAAGTAAAAGAAGCAGTCAACGTAGCACCGAAATATAAGACTCTGACAGAGAGCTGTGGTGAGCCTGCAGATAACCTGCTCTCCATCGTAGATGGTACAAACAATATTCTGAATAAGCCGAATATGCGCTGGACAAACTGGAACGACCATCTGCTGAACTCTTCACCGGTTATTACGTTTACATGGGATGAAGTTTACGAACTGGCAAGCATCAATGCATGGTTCTTCGGTGATGCAAACGTATCCGCACCGGAAAGCGTAACCATCGCAGTATCCGAGGATGGCGAGAACTTTAAAGAAGTTGAGTTTACACATGGCAATTATCAGACCAATCAGAAGAATGAGCTGGTGTTCAAAAATGCACAGAAAGCAAAAGCACTGAGATTTACCATGAAACAGCAGGGAACAGGTTATGTTGGTCTGACTGAACTTGAAATCTGGACAAGCACCAATGGTTATACAACAAACAGTACTGCAACACTGGATACTCTGAAAGTAAATGCTACAGATGTTACAGGATTTGAAAGCGGAAAAGTAAGTGAAACACCTTACGAAGTAAGCGTAGAAGATGCAAACGAAGCAGTTATCAGTGCAACAGCAAACGATAACGCATCTGTAACCGTTGTACCGAATAAAGGCAATATTGTCAAAGTTCTGGTTACATCAGAAGATCAGAATACAACCAATGTATATCAGATCAAGATGACAGAAACAGACACACAGGTAAGTGATGCTACACTGGAAAGCCTGAAATTAGCGGCAGAAGCTACAACAGAACACGAAGAAAAATATTATACAGCAGATTCTTATGCAAGTTATGCAGAAGCTCTGGAAAATGTAAATGCAATTCTGGAAGACAAAGCAGCAACCGAAAGTTATGCACAGAAGATGCTGAAAGCACTGCAGGATGCAAAAGCAGCACTGAAACTTGCACCAGTATCAGATGAGATGAAAGCAAGCCTTCTGGCAGAAGCAGAAGCCTTTGATGCAATTGTTAAAGAGGATTATACAACAGATTCTTATGATGTATACAAAGCAGCAGCAGATGCGGTAAAGGTACTGCTGAATAAAAAAGATGCAACCCTTCTGGAAGCAGAAAACGCACTGAATGCAGTACGTGTAGCAAAAGATGATTTGATTGTTGTAGCAGATGAAACACTGAAAGCAGAACTGCAGGCGGCAGCAGATAAGTTTGATACAGTGAACGCAAACTACTATACAAAGGAAACTTACAGAGAATATAAGGCAGCAGTAAATGCAGCAAAAGTAGTTCTGGCAAAAGCAAATGCAACAAAGAGTGAGATGAATGCCGCACTGGCAGCATTGAATGAAGCCAAAGCCGCACTGACAGAAGTGAAAGCGACGGATTCTGACAAAACGGAAATCAAAGCAGAAGTAGCGAAAGCTGACAGCATAGATGAAAGCAAATATACTGGTGATTCTCTGAAAGCATACAAAGAAGCACTGGCAGCAGCTGAAAGTGTAGTGAAGGATACAAACGCAACAAAGGTACAGGTGGAGAAAGCTCTGAAAGCACTTCAGGATGCAAAAGACGCTCTGGAAGAGAAGAAAACACCGCCGACCCCGGATCTGGAACCGAAGCCAGAGCCGAAGCCAGAACCGACACCGAACCCGACACCGAATCCGACGCCAAACCCGACTCCGGCCAACGATGTTCCGGCAAAGGGTACTACATTCAAGTACAAAAATGCTACTTACAAGGTGACAAAATCTGCTGCAGCAGGCGGTACGGTAACACTTGTTAAGAGAAATAACAAGAAGACAGCCTTTACTGTTCCGGCAACCGTTAAGAGTGCGAACGGCAAATACACCTTCAAGGTAACCGCAATCGCAAACAAAGCATTCAAGGGCGATAAGAAACTGAAAAAAGTTGTGATCGGCAAAAACGTTCAGACCATCGGCAAGAGTGCGTTTGAAAAAGCAACAAACCTGAAGAGCATCACGATCAAATCCACTTCTCTGAAGAAAGTCGGCAAAAAAGCATTCAAGGGTATCCATGCGAAAGCGAAGATCAAAGTACCGGCTAAGAAGCTGAGATCTTACAAAAGACTGCTGAAAGGAAAAGGACAGAAAGCAGGCGTTAAGATCACAAAATAAGCACATAGAAAAGCGGATATAAAGACAGCCCGATCGGAACTTATAACCGTCAGAAAATCGTCCCCGGCAGTGAAAAACTGCCGGGGCGGTTTTTTTTACTTGTAAAATATGTAAAAAGTGGATAAGATATATAAGATGATGCCAGGGTCAAAAGGTCTAAATCCACATGAGCTTGCTCATAGGTGGATGAAAGACCTTGGGACCCGCCCCGATATGAGCATAAAAGTGGGATGATAATCCCACGATATGCGAATACTGGGGTGCTATGTGCCAGTGGCACATGTTTAGCACCGACCGAAGCGGAGCGTAGAAAGGATTGTGGGAGTGCAACGCACGGAACAATCCGTAGGCATCATAGTTGGGGATTTTTGACACCCACATCATAGGATGCCAAAAGCGGTCAGTTTTAAAAATGCACTTTTGGTCTAAAGGAGAAGGTTTCTTTCAAAACACGGTAAGAACGGAAAGGAGATATTTTGAAAAAACTTCTGATATATCTTCGCAACTATAAAAAAGAGAGCATTCTTGCCCCGGCGTTCAAAATGCTGGAGGCAACGTTTGACCTTCTGGTTCCTCTTGTTATGGCTGCTATCATCAACACAGGAATTGCAAACAAAGACAAAGGGTATATTCTGTCACACTGCGGACTTCTGATCCTGCTTGGAGTGATCGGTCTGACCTGCAGTATCACCGCACAGTATTTTGCGGCGAAAGCATCCGTTGGATTCTGTACGAAGGTGCGGCATGTGCTGTTCTCACATATCCAGTCCCTTGGATTTGCGGAGATGGACAAGCTGGGTACTTCCACACTGATCACGCGAATGACGAGTGATATCAACCAGGTGCAGAGCGGACTGAATCTCTTCCTGAGACTGTTTCTGAGATCCCCGTTTATTGTGTTCGGAAGCATTGTCATGGCATTTATCGTAAGTCCGAAGACGGCTGTTATTTTTGTTGTAACGATCCCGCTGCTTTCCATTGTTGTCTTTGGTATTATGTTGATCACGATGCCGCTTTACCGGAAGGTACAGGGCAGCCTTGACGGGATCCTGGGGGTCACCAGGGAGAATCTGACCGGTGTGCGTGTGATTCGTGCTTTCGGAAGAGAGGAGCAGGAGAAGGATCGCTTTGAGGAGAACAACGGACTTCTGGTACGCAGCCAGCTTCTGGTCGGAAAGATCTCCGCACTAATGAATCCGCTGACTTACGTGATGATCAACCTTGCGGTTGTTGTGATCTTAAATACGGGAGCAGTGCAGATCCATCTTGGAAATATGCAGCAGGGCGATGTGGTAGCCCTTGTAAATTATATGAACCAGATTCTGATCGAGCTGGTCAAGCTGGCAAACCTGATCATTCAGGTGACAAAAGCAATGGCGTGTGCAGAGCGTGTTGCTTCTGTTCTGAACGTAGAGCCGGAAATGGAGTTTTCCTGTCCGGAAAACAATGCAAAAAACAGAAAAACAGGCACTTCAGATGAAGAAGTGGCATTTGACCATGTATCGTTCACTTACGGCGGTGCCGGTGCAGAAACGCTCTCCAATATTCATTTTACGGTGAAAAAAGGACAGACCGTGGGTATCATCGGCGGAACCGGAAGCGGAAAATCCACGCTGGTCAATCTGCTGGCACGTTTTTATGATGCAACGGACGGACAGATCCGCATCGGCGGTCACGATATCAGAAGCTATTCAAGAGAAGAGCTGCGTGGCAAGATTGGTATGGTCATGCAAAAAGCACAGCTGTTTTCCGGTACGATCCGTTCGAACCTTCTTTGGGGCAATCCAGGAGCGACCGATGAGATGCTCTGGGCAGCTCTTGAGACTGCACAGGCAGCCGAATTTGTACAGAAAAAAGAGAAACAGCTGGATGAACCGGTGGAGCAGGGAGGACGCAATCTGTCCGGAGGTCAGAAACAGCGTCTGACGATCGCCCGTGCTCTGGTGGAAGATCCGGAGATCCTGATCCTGGATGACAGTGCAAGTGCACTGGATTTTGCAACGGATGCGGCACTTCGAAAAGCAATCCGTGAGTTGGATAAAGAGATGACGGTATTTATCGTCAGCCAGAGAACGTCCAGTCTGATGCATGCCGATCTGATCCTGGTGCTGGATGACGGCAAGACCGTCGGTATGGGCACGCATGAAGAACTGCTCGGAAACTGCCCGGTTTATCAGGAAATTTATGAAAGTCAGTTTGGAAAGGCAGGTGAGACGGCATGATCATGAGAATCTGGAAACATATTCGAAAATACTGGTTTTATATTGTATGCAGTCTGATTTTTGCCGCTCTTTCTGTTGCATCCCAGCTCTATGTGCCGATCCTGACCGGAAATGCTATTGACCATATGATCGGAGTCGGAAAAGTAGATTTTGCGGGCGTGGCGGCGATCGTACGGGTGATCGTGGCAGCGACTGCCGTGACGGCGATCTCCCAGTGGATCTTTGGTATCTGCAATAACAAGATCACTTATAATGTCAGTCGTGACCTGAGAAATGCAGCGATCGCCAAGATCCAGAGACTGCCGGTTTCTTATCTGGATGCACATCCGACCGGAGATCTGGTCAGCCGTGTGATCGCCGATGTAGAGCAGTTTGCAGACGGACTTTTGATGGGATTTACTCAGTTTTTTACCGGAGTTCTGACGATCCTCGGAACACTGGGTTTTATGCTGTATGTCAATGTGCCGATCACGCTCGTCGTTGTGTGCGTCACACCGCTTAGTTTTATAGTGGCAGGCTTTATCGCAAAGAAAACGTATCGTAATTTCCATATGCAGACCGAAGTCCGCGGCGAGCAGACTGCATTTATCAATGAGATGATCGAAGGACAGAAAGTGGTACAGGCATTCTGTCATGAAAAAGAAAATGTGGATCAGTTTGATGAGATGAACGAGCGTCTTCAGAAGGCGAGCCTGAAAGCCATCTTTTTCAGCAGCATCACAAACCCGGCCACCCGTTTTGTCAACAACGTGGTTTATGCCGGTGTGGCTCTTGTCGGAGCACTGTTTGCCGTGTCCGGCGGCATCAGTGTCGGTCAGCTGTCCTGCTTTTTAAGTTATGCAAACCAGTACACAAAACCGTTTAATGAAATTTCCGGTGTTGTCACAGAGCTTCAGAATGCCATGGCATGTGCGAGCCGCATTTTTGAACTGCTCGATGAAGAAGAACGCACTCCGGACAAAGCAGATGCGAGAGTACTGACGGAAGAACAGGTTGACGGATCCGTAGAGATTTCCGATGTTTCCTTCAGCTATGTGCCGGACCGCAAACTGATCGAGCATTTCAATCTCTCCGTAAAACCGGGCGAGCGAGTGGCGATCGTAGGACCGACCGGCTGCGGAAAAACAACGATGATCAATCTGCTGATGCGTTTCTATGATGTAGATGCCGGCAAAATCTGCGTTTCCGGAACAGATATCCGTGATATCAGCCGCATTTCCCTTCGCAGAAGTTACGGCATGGTGCTCCAGGATACCTGGCTGAAATCAGGAACGATTTATGAAAATATTGCCTACGGCAGACCGGATGCCACAAAAGAACAGGTCATCGAAGCTGCCAAAGCGGCTCATGCCCACAGCTTTATCAAGCGACTGCCGGACGGCTATGACACCGTGATCTCAGAAGACGGAGGCAATATCAGCCAGGGACAGAAACAGCTGCTGTGTATCGCCAGAGTCATGCTCTGCCTGCCGCCGATGCTGATCCTGGATGAGGCAACATCCAGCATCGATACCCGTACCGAGATCAAGATCCAGCAGGCCTTTGCCAGCATGATGAAAGGCCGCACCAGCTTTATCGTGGCACATCGTCTCTCGACGATACGTGAAGCAGATATTATTCTTGTGATGGACAGTGGAAAAGTTATAGAACAGGGAACACACGAAGAGTTGCTAGCGGAAAAAGGATTTTATGCAAAATTATATAACAGTCAGTATGAATTGTGATAGTTTTGTAAAGTAGTGTCCTTGTTTTGTAAAGAATTTCTGATATGATTATATCTGATGCCGGTGGCACTCGTTTAGTGCCGACCGAAGCGGAGCGTAGATTGCGAAAGTTACTTCGTAACGGAGCAATTCGTGGGCATCAGTAAAAAAAGAACGCAACAGAAGGAAGGTGCTAAAGTGAAACAGATTGTCATATATAAATCGAGAACCGGATTTACGAAAAAATATGCAAAGTGGCTTGCACAGTCGTTAAACTGTGAGTGCATACCACAGGAAGATGTCGGCGGAGAAAGGCTCTCGGATTACGATGTGATCATTTTCGGGAGCAGCTTCCGTGCAGGAAATGTAGAAGAGCTGAAATGGTACAAAGAGACGATCCTGCCGTTTGAAAAGACAAACGTGCTGTTTGTGACCGGGGCGATGCCGCCGTCTTCTGCAGACGCTGTCAAGTCCATTGAACAGCAGCTGGGCAAAGGAGAGGACAGAGAAGTAAAAGTATTCTACCTGCAAAGCGGGCTGAATTATGAAGCGATGAATCTTGGCGATAAGCTTATGATGAAAGTCTTCTGCAAGATGATGAAAAGCCGCAAAGCACACAGTGAAGAAGAGAAAGCCCTTTTTGAACAGATGCAGAAATCCTTTGATGTCTGTGAAAAGGCAAATCTCGAACCGATGCTCAACTATATACAGGGATTATAAAAAAACAGGAATGTTACATGATTAGAATATGAGATGTGACATTCCTGCTTTTTTTGACTTTATATAATAAAAAGCATCTGTTATACGAATCGAACAAACGTATGTAAGATACGAAAAATCCAGTTATATCAAGGACTTTCAGCAAAAAGAAAAAAGTGGATTTGATTGACAATTATCGGAAATAGGGGTACACTGTTGGCGTAATAGAGGGCTAATTTCATAGGAGTTTTGTGGTGAGATTGCGTTTATGTGATCTTTTTAAAGGAATCCGGTGAGAATCCGGAACAGTTATTCCCTGCTGTATGGGGGACGAAAAAGATTATTTGCCACTGGTTAGTCAAACTGGGAAGGCATCTTGAGTAGGAGGAACCCAAGTCAGAACACAAACACAAAACCGGTTTATCAGCAACGTCCGCAGGCATAGCGGAGGTGTATTTTTTGTCCCCTTTTGCCCGGTGTCTGAAAATTATGAAATTGGAGAACACACAGAAAGGGAAGGAGGAAAACGAAAAAGGAAAACACAGATGTGAGCATGTGTAAAATAAAAAAAGCAAACAGAAGCGAATGAGGAGGAACAAATGGAACGAAGAGAAAAAAGATTTGCTTCCAGAATTCTGGCATGGTTTCTGACCTTTTTGATGATCACAACCATGATTCCGACAAGTGCATTCGCAGCACTGCCGGGACAGGACACGGGAGCAGTTGTTTCAGAGGATGCGTCATCGGATGAAACAACGCAGGATGGTATTCTTTTAAAGACAACTTTGACGGACAAGCTTAAGGTAAAAGGACAGCGCAAGCTGTTCGATGTCTGGGCAAGAGATGCTGAGGACAACACGCTCAAACCGACAGCAACTCTTGACGGACAGGTACTTTCGGCAACCTGGAGTGATAATGTAAAGACAAGCTTTACGCTGGATTTCCAGGGCATGGAAGAAGGAGAGCATACCGTTGTTATTTCCGCAGAAGACGGAAAAGGAGCATCGAAAACACAGACTTATACCGTTATTTATCAGAAAGCCAAAAAAGGCGAATTTATCGGTTATGCAACGGTCAGCATTGAAGCCTTTACAATCTCAAAAGGTTATATCGTAGAACCGGTTCTGATGCCGGTTTACGAAGGTGACAATGCAGCGAAAGCATTTGTAAACCTGATCCGTGAAGAAGGCTATGATGTAGAATACACCGGAAGTCTGACCAGTGGTTTCTATCTGTCCCATATCGTAGGATCTAATGCAAAAAAACCAAAGAATGCGACAAAGAAACTGGATCTTGCCGGTGCAGCACTTGAACCGCATATGGCAGAAAAACTTCCGGATCTGATGTTTGACGCCGACGGCGGAACAGAAGGTTCTCTTGGTGAATTTGACTACAACTACATGTCAGGATGGATGTACTGTGTAAATACGGTATTCCCGAATGTAGGATTTGCAGATTATTATCTGTCTGACGGCGATGTCATGCGTGCACAGTTTACTCTGAAGTACGGCGGTGATATCGGAGGTTCCAGCGGTATGGGCGGCGGCTATGATGATTCTTACAGCGTCGCAAACAAAGATGTGCTGACCACCACTCTGGCAAAGATCAATTCTGCACCGAACAGTGCTGAGCTGAAGGCAGATCCGGATATCGCAGCAAAGATCACAGAAGCAAAAGAAGTTCTGCAAAATATTGTTGCAGAACAGAGTGAAGTAGATAAAGTAAACGATGAACTGAACAAACTGCTTGGCGGTGAGATCACAAGTATCACACTGGATCAGAGTGAGATCACACTGGAAAACGAAGGTACCATGCAGTTAAATGCAAAAGTGGAGCTGACAGGCAAACCGATCGAGCCAATCGAATGGAACAGTGAAGAACCTTCTGTTGCAACGGTGAAAAATGGTCTGGTAACAGCTGTCGGTGCAGGAACGACCACGATCACGGCAACCTGCGGCGAAAAGACAGCAACCTGTAAAGTAACCGTAAATGCAAGTCCGCTTCAGGAAGTCCGGCTGGATAAATCAAAAATGGAAATCCTGAAAAATGACAGTGAAACACTGACAGCGACACTGGTTCCGGCAAATACCACAGATGACAGAACTGTTACCTGGAGCACAAATGCAGAAGATGTCGCAACGGTAAATCAGAGCGGAAGAGTAACCGGTAAAAAAGAAGGAACGGCTGTCATTACAGCAAAGGTTGGTGACAAAGAGGCCAGCTGTACGGTAACAGTCAAAGAAGTCCATACACAGCGGATTTATTTTGATGACAGCAAACTGACCCTGAATAAAGGAAAGAACAAAACCTTATCTCTGAGATTTGATCCGTCCAATACAACGGATGCAAAAAAAGCGACCTGGGAAAGCTCAGAGCCGAGCGTTGCAAGTGTTTCCACAAGCGGATACGTACGTGCACTGAAAAAAGGAACGACTACGGTCACGGCAAAAATCGGTGACATGACTGCTTCCATTGAAATAGAAGTTGTAGAAGTGCCGATGACCGGCGTAAAGATCAGCTATGGCTCTAAATCACTGAAAGTAAAACAGTCCACCTATATGTCAGCAAGCTATCTTCCAAGTGATACCACAGATACCAGGAGCGGAACCTGGAAGAGCAGCAATACAAATGTGGCAATCGTTTCCAATTCAGGAAGGGTAACTGCAGTCAGTGAAGGCGAAGCGATCATCACATTCACAAGCGGTGCTTTTACTGCAGAATGTTATGTAAAAGTTCTGGCTGCAAATGCAGACGTGTTCAGCACCATATCCATCACTCCGAATCAGAAAGAGATTAGATGTGGCGTTTCTGATACACAGAAGATTACGGCAGACGTAGGAGATGGAACCGATCCGGTCGTATGGACTTCTTCCAATCCGGCAGTTGTGGCAGTCAGCACAGACCAGTCTTTGGCAGCAGCACAGTCAGCAGAGAATACGATGCAGGTTGGAAAAGAAGCAGTGGTCACAGCAACCGGAAAGGGAACAGCAGTGATCACAGCAAAATCAGGACAGAAGAGCGTAGATATTCCGGTAACCGTTGTAGCAGCCGGCATGAAAGAGTTCAAGATCCTGGCAGGAACCAATGCAGAAACTTCTTTTGCATACGAGATCACACCGGAATATAATATTACGAAAAACAAATATCAGGTTGTCATCCCGGATGCAATTACCAATGTATATCTCTACTCCAAACTTGCAGATAATGTAACTGCAACGGTAACAGCACGTTACACAGCGGCAAATAACGGATCTGCGAAGAATATTACACTGAGAAGTGGTGCGACATCAAGTGCCGCCTACCTGACCAAAAAAGACATGAATGGCAACACACTGTATGTAGATGTGAAGAAGGGAGACGAGACAACAACTTATGAATTTGATGTTGTTCGTGAATCCACTCTGACATCTTTAAGTGTGGCATCTGCAGATGGAGAAGAAGTGCTTCATCCTGGCTTTGATAAAAATGTAACAGATTACACAGTCAGTGTAACCGACAATAACGACAGCATAAAAATAAATGCAGCAGCATTTCTGGAAAATGCAGCAGTTTCTGTCAACGGTACCGCAGTGACAGGAGAAACATCAGTTCCTCTGAGCGGAGATGAGACTGTGATCACCGTCAAAGCAGCAATGGAAGATGCACCGTCTCAGGCAAGAGAATACAAGATTCATGTTCTGAGAAAAAAATCCGTAAAACTGACACTGAAAGCAGATCCGGCAGATACAGTGATCACACTGAAAGATGCTGACAGCAAAAAGCTGACAGCAGAGAACGGTGTATACACACTGAAGGCAGAAGAAACTTACAGCTATGTTGCCGTAAAAGCCGGATATGTTACAAAGAAAGATACGATTTCTATTACAGAAAACACCGAGAAAACCATCACAATGGAAAAAGCACCGGAGAGCACCAGAAAAGATGTATCCGCAGCATGGAAAAACTTCCGTAACAGTGATGACAACATGGGTATTACCTCTGCAAAAACACCAACGAGCGAGGCGACAACCTACGAAAAATGGTTTAAGAAACTGGGAAGCGGCTGGGGTGCAGCACCGAGTGTGCAGATCATCGTGGATAATTCCCTGATCGTCATGAGTGCAAACCATATTTACAAACTGGATCTGAATACAGGTGATATCCTGCAGACAGGCGATATGGTAGCAGCGACAAACTTTGGATACACACCGCCAACCTATGCAGACGGCATGATCTTTGCACCGCTGGCAGACGGACGTGTACAGGCGTTCAATGCAGAGACACTGGAATCTCTGTGGGTTTACCAGGATACGCTGAAAGGCCAGTCCTTAAGCCCGATCACTTACAGTGACGGTTATATTTATACCGGATTCTGGAATGCAGAGACAAAAGATGCAAACTATGTGTGCATCCCGGTTACGGATGAAGATCCGACGAACGCACAGGAAGCAAAAGAAGCAGCATGGCAGTACACAAGCCTTGGCGGTTTCTACTGGGCAGGTTCTGTGGTACGCGGTGACTATGTTGTATTTGGTACGGATGACGGCACAAGCGGTTCAGACGGAACCGGACATGTATTATCTCTGAACAAGAAGACCGGAGAAGTTATGGACAGCGTCGATGTGATCGGTGACCAGCGTTCTACGATTGCTTATGACAAAGAAACAGACAGACTGTATTTCACAACAAAAGGCGGCTACCTCTACAGTCTAAAACTGAAATCCGACGGAACCTTTGATAAAGATACGCTGAAATCCGTACAGCCTGGAAGCATGAGCACCAGCACACCGGTTGTATACAACGGAAGAATCTATATCGGTGTGACAAGCGGAAGTAACTTCAGCGGAACCTATTCGATCAGCGTGATTGATGCGGCAACGATGACAGAGATCTACAAAGCACCGCTGAAAGGATATCCACAGTGCTCTGTACTTCTGTCAACCGCTTATGAAAAAGAAGACGGAAGTGTTTATCTGTATGCAACTTATAACAAGAATCCGGGTGGTATCACTCTGATCCGTGATAAAAAAGGACAGACAACTCCGGATGTAGAAGAAATTTTCACACCGGAAAAAGCAAGACAGCAGTACTGCATCACAAGTATTATCTGTGACGAAAACGGTACGCTGTATTATAAGAACGACAGTGCATGCGTTATGGCGGTTGCATCCAGTGAGGCATATATGACTGGCGTAACATCAAGTGCAGAAGGCAGCACGATCGATAATGGCGTGGCATTTGACGGAAAACTTTCCAGTCATGACATCGTTGTCCTGACTTCGGCAGATAAGACGACTCTGACCTTTACTGCTTCCGAAGGAAGCAGCATTACCATCGATGGCGTGGAAGGAAACAGCAGAGAGATGGAACTGACAGAAGCAGGCAAGAGCTTTGATGTTGTTGTGAAAAAAGGAAGCGATGAAAGAACTTATAAATTCACACTGAAACGTGAAAAACCGAATACCAACTTAAAAGAACTGTATGTCAGCGACAGTAATCAGTTTAACATGGGACTGGTCAGCTTAACACCGGCGTTCAGTAAGACAAATCATGTTTATCATGCAGAATACAGCACAACACGCCGCTTCCTGAATATCTGGACAGCAGCAGAAGATACAGGTTCAACTTATAAACTGTATCCGGTAAGTGCAGTAGGAAAGAGCACGGTCATCAGCAGTTCAGAAGGAAATATCATCCGTACTGCAACAAACAGTGGACACGACCGTTATGCGATCTATTTTGCAGACAACAGTGACTGCGCGACCGTCCGGATCGAAGTAACTGCAAAAGACGGCAAGACGAAAGATTCTTACTATGTAACACTGAAACAGCAGACAGGAAATGCACCGGTGATCTCGGCAGAAGAAGGTGCAGGTGTGCGTAAGAGTGCAACAAGTGCATCAGTAACATTCACAGCAAATGAATACGGTACGTTGTACTATAAAGTATTGCCGGAAACGGAAACTGCACCGGAATCCATTGATACAACAGGGGAAGGCATCCAGGTTGAAGTAGGTGAAAATACACTGGAATTAACCGATATTACAGATGCAGCATACAAAGTCTATATGGTGCTGAAAGACAGCGACAGTACACCAAAGACAAGTGAAATGCTGACCGTCAGAGTGGCGTCGGTAGAAGAACTGCTGGCACCGGCAAAAGAAGCAGCCATCACAGAGCTGAACGTATACAAAAATGCAGAGGATTACCGTGATGCAGAAAAAACACAGATCACAAAGATCCTTGCAAATGCAAAAGTCCTGATCAACAATGCAAAAACAGCAGAAGAAATTGCAGAACAGTTAAGCGATGCAAAAGCAGATCTGGACAAACTGAAAACAAGTGCAGAACTTGCAGCGGATGAAAAGACACAGACCGATGCAAATGCAGTAAAAGCACTGATCGAAGCACTTGGAGATGTAACACTCGAGAAAAAAGAAAGCGTAGAAGCAGCAAGAAATGCATACGATGCACTTTCCACAGATGCGAAGAAACTGGTTTCCAATTATGATGTTCTGGTTCAGGCAGAAAAGACCATTCAGACTCTGGAAGCAAAGAAACAGCAGGAAGAACTGAAAAACCAGATGGATGCAGCGGCAGCAGCATCCGTAAGCAGTGCGATCACAGCGATCGGCGAAGTAACGCTGGATAAGAGAGGTGTGGTAGAAGCAGCAAGAGCCGCATACAACACACTGACAGAAGATCAGAAAGCTCTGGTAACAAACTACACAGATCTGACCGCAGCAGAAGGCCGCATTGCAGAACTTGTACAGGAGGCAGCAGACAAAGCAGAAGCAGACAAGGCAGAGCAGGCAAAACAGGAAGCTCTGAAAACCAAAGCACAGCCGCTAGTTGATGCCATTGCAGCAATCGGAGAAGTAACACTTGACAGTGAAGAAGCGATCACAGCAGCAAGAAGTGCATATGAAGCACTGGAAGCAGATGTGAAAGCAAAAGTAACAAACCTGTCTGACCTGGTCGTAGCAGAGAAGAATCTGGCACTGCTGAAAGCAGAGAAAGAGAGTCAGGACAAAGATGCAGCGGCAGCAGCATCCGTAAGCAGTGCGATCACAGCAATCGGAGAAGTAACGCTGGATAAGAGAGGCGTAGTCGCAGCAGCAAGAGCCGCATACGATACTCTGAGTGATGTCCAGAAATCACTGGTAACAAACTACAGCGATCTGCAGGCCGCAGAGAGCCGCATTGCAGAACTTGTAAAAGAGGCAGCAGACAAAGCAGAAGCAGACAAGGCAGAGCAGGCAAAACAGGAAGCTCTGAAAACCAAAGCACAGCCGCTAGTTGATGCCATTGCAGCAATCGGAGAAGTAACACTTGACAGTGAAGAAGCGATCACAGCAGCAAGAAGTGCATATGAAGCACTGGAAGCAGATGTGAAAGAAAAAGTAACGAACCTGTCTGACTTGGTTATCGCAGAAAAAGACCTGGCTGCACTTAAAGCAGCAAAGAAAGCAGCAGAAGACCTGAAAGCTCAGCAGGAAGAAGCAAAGAGACAGCAGGAAGAAGCAAAGAAAGCACTTGAAGAGGCACAGAAGGCTCAGGATGCAAAACTGAAAGAGCAGGAAGAAAAACTGAAAGCAGAGAAAGACAAGTATGGATTTAATGAGAAGACAACTTTGAAATCTGCAAAGGTGAAAGGCAAAAAAGTAACTCTGAAATGGAACAAGGTTAAGGGTGCAAGTGGATACGAAATCTACTGCAAGACTGGAAAAGGCAAGTGGAAACTTGTGAAGACGCTCAATAAGGGCAGCAAGGCAAGCTACAAACTGAAAGGAAAAGCAGGTAAGAAATATACCTACAAAGTACGTGCATTCCAGAAAGTAGAAAATAAAGTGATCTACGGTCAGTACTCAAATACCAAGTCTGCAAAGATTAAAAAATAACAATTGAATTTCCGTATGCTGAGAGCATAAAAATATGAAATATATGCTTATCAGCAAGGAAGATGGATGATCAGGGGGGGGGCAGAAATCTGCCCCCGGATCACCATTACAAAGATTACAATCTCAGAAAAAGAGATGCACTTACAGAAAGAACAGGAGTGTGGAGAAATGAGCAGAAAAACAAAAAAATGTGGTTATAGAAAACGGATTCTTGCAGGGGTTCTGTCGGCAGTTGTAGCTCTGTCATCTGTCCAGATGCCTGTTACTGCTGTCCATGCGGCAGCGTGGGATCAGAATAAATTTTCAGACAGTCTGAAGCTGCGTTTCTGGAACAATGAAAAGCCGGGAGTGCGTTTTTATATCAATGCAGCGGCAAAATATATTCTGGAAAACCAGCAGGAGCAGTCAGAAAAAACAGGAAACAGCTACCCGACCGTAGGAAGTACGTTTGGAGAATGGTCAGTATGGGATCTGCTGCGCGGCATGTATACAGGGGCAGATTATATCAACAGCATACCGGAGAATTATTTTTCTGACTATTTAAAACGTGTGGAAGCACATGTAGAAAATAAGAAAGGAAATCTGCATGCGGCAAAGTCTACCGAGTGGTCAAGACTGATCTTGCCGCTGACTGCAATGGGATATGATATCCGAAGCGTGGCAGGCTATGATTTTATTGAAAAACTATCTGATTCATTCAGTTTTTCGTATCGCCAGGGCATTAACGGTCCGATCTGGGAGATCATTTCCATGAACAGCGGCGGTTATGAATTTGACCAGACGGATCATCCGGAAACAGCAAATACCTTTGGAAAAATGCTGGATTACATTTTGAATCTGGAGATCACCGATGCAAACGGAATCAAAGGCGGCTGGGCATTGTCAGGAAATGTACCGGATGCCGATATCACTGGCATGACACTGACAGCATTTGCACCATATTATCTGAGTCAGGAAAAATATGAGCAAACAGATGCAACCTATAGTTATGATGAGTTTGCAAGTGCGGTAGAACGCGGTATTCTCGTGCTGGCAAATATGCAGAAGCCGAACGGTGGTTTTGAGAGCTGGGGAACGGTCAACAGCGAATCGACCGTATGGGCGATGATGCCGCTTCTGGAAATGGGGATCGATCCGAAATCAGATAAGGTAAGGTTGCCGCATATCGGAAAAACATGCAGCTTTGTCAAAGAAGGAGCGACACGGGACGGCGTTTACACCGACAATATGGTAGATGCACTTCTGACCTTCTGGGCAGCCGGAAGCGGAAGCAGTGCGTCGATTGGCGGATTTAAACATGTAACGGCAGGCTACGACGGAGGTGGCGGTTCCGGCACAACGGTCAATCCGATGGCAACTGACCAGGCACTTTACGGACTGATTGCATACGACCGTTTTGCACACAAACAGAATTCCCTTTTTGATATGCAGGATCAGCTGGACGGCAGTTATCTGAATGCCACGGCAGATACTTATATGATCACCTATGACGGTCAGAAAGAGGGCGAGACCTTCACAACAGAAGCTTCCCCTTATGCAGAAGTACTCTTATCCGAAGGAAAAGTAACCGATGAACAGGAAGCATTTTTGACGGAGTGGAATACCAAACCGGACGGAAGCGGGATCAGCTATTATCCGGGAGAGCTCCTTTCCATGCCGGAGCAGGATATCACGCTTTACGCACAGTACGGACAGCCAAGTTATGCACTGAAATTTGAATTAAACGGTGGTACTCTTTCCGATGACATCATTCTTCCGGACACCTACAGTCCGAAAGACCAGATCACACTGCCGACCGCAGATGAGATCACAAAAGCAGGATGTAAATTTGACGGATGGTACACCAATGCGGAATTTACCGGAAGCAAAGTGACCGAAATACCGGCACACAGTTATGGCGATAAGACTTTTTATGCAAAATGGACGGTAAATACTGAAAAAGCAAATCAGTTTTATGCGATCGTGAATCGTCTGTCCGGCCATGCGACAGCCATTTCTGATAAAGAAGACATTGAAAAGGCGAGAGAATTGTATGATTCAATGCTGGATATCGAGCGGGAGCGGATCACGGCAAGTACTTATCATACTTTCCTGAAGAAGGAAAAAGAACTGAAGGAACTGCTTGCAAGCATGGATCAGGCAGAACAGGTCAGTGCGATGATCAAAGCACTGGATAAAGAACTGACGCTTGCAGATGAGCAGCCGGTAGTGCGTGCAAGAAATGCCTACGATGCACTGACAGAAACAGAAAAAGCGATGGTAGAAAATCTGGATATTCTGACGAAAGCAGAAGAAAAGATCTCACAGATGAAGGAGAACAAAGAAAAGGCAGATGCCGTGATCCGTCAGATCGAAGCGATCGGAGATGCGACCTTAGATTCCAGAGAGGAGATCACAGCGGCAAGAGAAGCATTCCAGGCACTGACAGAGAGCCAGCAGGCACTTGTTCCGGAGCGTGTGAGAAAACTTCTGGAGAATGCAGAAAAGAAGATTACAGAGCTTTTGGAGAAGAAAGACAGGATCGATGCATTTTCAAGCTGCGTTAAGCGGATCCCGGAAAAAGTGTCACTTACAGATGACAGTCTTTCACTGCTTATGAATGCCCATGCCGCATGGCTGAAATTGAACGATGAAGAAAGGGCACAGGTAGATGGAAAGCTGATCGAACAGATCAAAGAAAAAGAAAAAGAACTGCAGGAGCTTGCACAGGCAGAGGCAACGGATGAGGATTATACGGCAGTCAAAGAGATGGAAGAGCGGATTGCTGCGGCAAGCGGTGAGGTGAAACTTGAGGATGAAGAGACCCTGAAAAAGATCCGAAGTGATTTTGATGCGATGACAAAGATCCGGCAGGCGATGGTTGTCAATTATTATTCTCTCGTTGCACAGGAAATGGATCTGGAGAAGCTGAAAAAAGATACCGCCATCGCAGAAGCCATCAGCGAGCGAATTGCAGCACTTGGCGAGATCACCTTTGAAAGTGAAGAGACGCTGACGGCACTGCGAAAAGATTACACTGCACTGACAACCGCACAGAAAAATCTGGTCAGAAATTATGAGCTGCTTGCACAGGCAGAAAATAAACTGGCAGATCTCAAATACAACAGAAGCCAGGCAGAGTCAGCTGTTGAAAAAATAAATGCCATAGGAGAAGTGACCCTGAACAGTCGTGAAGCTATCGCAAAGGCAAGGGCGGCGTACGATGCACTTCTGGAAGATCAGAAACAGTATGTCAGCGAAGAAATCTTAAAAATATTGACCGATGCGGAGACAGAATATGCGAGACTGGAGTCTCTTGTTCTGAAAAACATCACGCTGGATAAAACAGAAGTCAATATGAAAAAAGGAGAACGGGTGACACTTCATGTGACTTACGATCCGGAAGATACGATCAGTGACAAAACCATCATCTGGAATGTGGCAGATCCTTCCGTGGCAACCGTGGAAAACGGCACAGTGACAGCCATCGGCGGCGGAGAAACGGCGGTGTCCGCCCATGTTGGAATGCTGACAGCGACCTGTACCTTAAAAGTGGAAGTTCCGCTGGAGAAACTTACATTTACAGAAAACAGCGTGACGCTGAAAAAGGGCGAGAGTCATATGTTAAAAGTACAGCTCCTCCCGGAAGATTTGAATGTAGCGAGCAGCATCCGTTATCGCAGTGCTAATCCACAGGTGGCATCTGTGGATGCAGACGGACAGGTCCGTGCACTTGCATCCGGAGAGACCCTGATCACAGCGTACTGCGTGGAGCAGCCTCAGATCCTGGCACGGATCAAAGTGACAGTTAAAGAAACGCAGCAGGTACAGCCGAAACCGACTGATCCAAACCAGAATATCACCGTTTCCGTACCAAAAGTTTCCTTTATTTCCCTGAAGGCATCCAGGAGCAAAAAAGCAGTGCTGAAGTGGAAGAAGATCAAAGGCGTGTCTGGATATGAGATTTTCTACGCGATCGGAAAGAAGAAAAACTGGAAGCGGGCGAAGACGATCAAAAAGGCGAACACCACAAAACTGACCTGGAAGAAACTGAAATCCAGGAAAAAATATTACTTTAAGATCCAGGCCTATAAGATCGTCGGAGGAAAGAAATACAGCGGAAAATACAGCAAAATTCGTTCTGTGAAAGTAAAATAAGCGGTGACTGATCCGGGACATCACAATTACAGTGAAAAATGGATCAGAATATTTTACAGTTTCAGAATAACAGGAGGAGCATATGAAAGAGCTTTTTCAAAAAATGATGAAAAAGTTGCGGAAACATTCAGAAGCAGCAGGTGCCATTGCGGCACTGCTGCTTATTGTGCTGTTTTCGGGAGTGATGATCCTGGGAATCCGTACGCAGAGAGAAAGTGTGCCGGAAAATCCAATCGATGGCATGGAGAAAAGCTCGATGGTCATGTTGACCGGCACGAAAGAAGTGCTGGCAGAGCAGACAAAAGAGAATGGAAGCAGCCGGCAGCAGATGCAGAATCAGCAGTCAGAAAATCAGGATATGCCGGAGACGGAGAGCGAATCGTCAAAAGAAAGCGGAGCTGACAGCCAGGGCACAGAAAGCACAGGGAGCGGAAGTAAAAACGAAAACGGCAGTTCAACAGAGGCAAACAGAGATGCTTCCGGAAACAATTCCGGCAATAGCAGCGGGACTGCATCAGGAACAAATGGAGGCAATTACGGAGACGGAACAGGCGGCGAAAAGACGGATGGAGACGATAAAAACAACAAAAAGCCGAATAAGAATCACTCCGGAAATAAAAACAAAGACAAAAACGGCAAAAAAGACAGGCAGTATTTCCGGACAACGATTGAAAACGGCGGGACGGTCACAAAAGCAGATTACAGTTATCAGATTGAACAGCTGACGGATCTGAAGGTACTGAAAACAGAAAACACCTTAAACGACGGCAAAGTGACCACTTACCGGGGAAGTCTGAAACTGGCACACGGCGAAAATAAGATTCTGGTGGCAGTCACTTATCAGCAGAAAGACGGTACCAAATTTACTGTTTCCAAAGAATATACCATCTATTACGACGAAGAAAAACTGCTGATCCAGACAAATCTGTCCGATCAGACGGTAAAAAGCGATCACATTTCCTTCCGTGCCTGGGCACAGCTTGGCAAAGAGACGTTTGCACTGACGGCAACGCTAAACGGTACACCGATCAGTGCCGATGAAAACTGGGATTATAAAGACGTTCCTTTGCAGGAGGGCGAAAATCAGATCGTTTTGGATGCAGAAAAAGACGGAAAGAGCGAACAGCAGGTTTATACCATAACTTATGAACGACCGCAGAACCAGAATATCCGCTTTGACACCGATCTGGAGGACAAAGAAGTATATAAAAAGAAATACCGGTTCTATGCACAGGCCTTTATGGGCAGTGACAAAGTCGAAGATCTGACCGCCTGGCTGAACGGAACGCAGCTTTCACCGACAGATGGTGACAACTATGAAGTGCTGCTGGAAGAGGGCGAAAACCAGATCACGCTGTATGCAGAAAAAAACGGAAGCAGTGAAGAGATTACCTATACCGTAACCTATGTCAAACAGAACAGCGGAGACGGAGACGGCGAAGGCAATGTGGAGGCACCAAGAGTTACCTGTACGCTTGGTGATTCCGGAAACAGTCTTGAGACGCAGCGAAAGAGCTTAAGTTTCCAGGTACAGGCAACCGATTATCATGGAAACGGGCTTGGTGCAGACAACATCCGCATTTCCTGTTTCGGTGACAGCGGAGACAATATTACCGGTCTGATCTGGGAGAACAGCGGCGATGTCAGTTACCATACGGAATTGTCCCAAGGCTATAATACCATGGTGATCACCGTCACCGATGCAGAAGACAACACAACGGAACTGACTTACAGCATTTTCTGTACGGCGGCAGAGAGCGGGGAGCGGATCGGAACGGTCCACATCAGCGTGGAAGCAACGACCGTGGGAAGCGGTATTCTGCTGTCACAGGATGTAGATATTTATGAAGGAGAGACTGCGGCGGAGACGGTAGTACGCATGCTGCAGAATAATGGCTATTCTGTTGACTATACCGGAAACTATGAGACCGGTTTTTATCTGACAAGGATTAGTTCCGAGAGCAATTTTGTCACCGGAAATATTCCGGAGGATTTAAGGACCAAACTGGAAGAACACGGCTTTGAAATCTATGATTTTACACCGAACAGCCTCGGAGATTATGATTTTACAAAAGGAAGCGGTTGGATGTATCAGGTAAACGGCGTTTACCCGAACTATGGCTTAAGCGATTACTGTTTCCAGAACGGCGATACACTGCGGCTGCGTTTCACGCTGGCATACGGAGCTGATATCGGGCAGGACATGACCGGCGGTTCAGATAACTGGGGGTATGAATGGTAATGAAAAAGGGAAATGATCAAAAACAAAATGCAGAAAAAAGAAAAAACAGAATGACAGCCCTGCTCATGGCACTGATCCTGTGCGTTGGGATGGTTTCCGGCACAAACAAGGAAGTACGGGCACAGTCTGCATCCCAAAACAGTGAGACGCAAACAGCTTCTAAATCAGACGTTACGACAGAAAATACAACAAAAAGTGCAGCAACTGTCACACATTACGAATACACGACAGAAGAAGTAAAAGAAACCATCCAGGGTATTTTTGAGTGGGCCAAGAGCCTCACAAATGCTGATGAGCTGATCGATAAGACCTTTCTGGAAGGGGCGGATACTTCGCTCAATGATTGGTTTGCCTTTGCAGCAGCGAGAAGCGGATACAAGGAAGACTATAAAAGCTATCGAAAAGCGATGGAAACAGCGATCGCCAAAAAATATGGCACAAAAAAAGAAAAACTCGGAAAAGCGACCGAATATCAGAGAGCGGCACTGGTGATCGCGGCTCTTGGCGGTGATCCACAGGCAGTAAGTGACATGGCAGGAGAGAAGACCATCAATCTGATCGCAGACGGAACGTACAACCGCGGAAAGACAGAACCGCTCGATACGCAGGGAACAAATGCACTGATCTGGGCACTGATCGCACTGGATTCCGGGGATTATGAAGTGCCGGAAGATGCATACCAGAGCCGGGAAGAGATCCTGGCAGAACTTTTAAAAGCACAGGAGAGTGACGGCGGATTTTCCCTCTCAGCGGGTTCCGGGCAGACAGATGTAGATATCACTGCCATGGCACTGACTGCCCTGGCACCATATTACGAAGAAAACAGCGAGGCGAAAGCGGCAGCAGATCTTGCACTGTCCTGGATCTCTGAACATCAGGAAAGTGACGGAGGATTCTGTTCTTCCATGGATACCGGCACAGAAAGCTCTGAGAGTTGTGCACAGGTTCTGACGGCTCTTTGCAGTCTAGGCATCGATCCGCAGAGCGACAGTCGTTTTATCAAAAACGGAAATACCGTGCTTGATAATCTGATGAGCTTTCGTCAGGAAGATGGCGGATTTGTCCATGCTTATGTTTATGATGCGTCCAATCCGGCATCCATACCGGATGAATCCGATTTCCTGGCAGGAGGCCAGGCGGCATACGCACTGACCGCATTCTGCCGCTACAAAAACAATATGAAAAATTTATTTAACTTGCGTCCGGAAAAAGCATCCCTGCTTTCGAAAAATGGCAGTGCCATGCCGGTCATGGTCATCGCAGTGGTGATTGCAGTGATCGCAGCGGCAGTGGTACTGATGTTAAAAAGAAGAAACAAAAAAGAATGATCCGGCACAAGAGAAGCATGGGATGCCATGACAGCAAAAACAGGATTCAGGTGTGCAAAAATACGGTTGGGAAGAAAATTTTAACGGATTTTGCAGAAAGTAAACAGTATAAATATAACAGGACAGTTATGAGAAAGAGAGGGCATATGAGAAAAACAGAAGCAATGATAAACGAGATTGAAAAAGTAATCATTGGAAAAAGAGAAGTGATCGAACAGGTGCTGATGACAATTCTGGCGAAAGGCCATGTGCTTCTGGAAGATATTCCGGGAGTCGGAAAGACAACGCTGGCACTGAGCTTTGCAAAAGTCATGGGCGTGGACTATCACCGGATTCAGTTTACGCCGGATGTTACCCCTTCCGATGTGGTCGGATTCTCCCTGTACGACAGGCAGAGTGGAGAGTTTCAGTACAAACCGGGGGCAGTCATGTGCAACCTGCTTCTGGCAGATGAGATCAACCGTACTTCCAGCAAGACACAGGCAGCCCTGCTTGAAGTAATGGAAGAAGGAAATGCCACGGTAGATGGAAAAACCTATGAAATCCCGAAGCCATTCACTGTGATTGCCACACAGAATCCGTTCGGTTCTGCCGGAACACAGATGCTCCCGCAGTCTCAGATGGATCGTTTTATGGTCAAACTCTCCATGGGTTATCCGGACTTTGAAAGCCAGATCAATATCCTGCGGGATCGTCAGACGGAGCAGCCGCTGGATTTGCTTCAGATGATCTCATCCCGAGAAGAAGTACAGCAGCTTCAGCAGGAAGTAAAAGAGGTAGAAGTGGCAGATGATATCCTCAGATACATCACACTGCTTGTAGAAGCGACCAGACAGAACGACAAGATCCAGCTCGGCGTCAGCCCGCGAGGAGCACTGGCCCTCAACAACATGGCAAAAGCATCCGCTTACATAAACGGGCGTGATTATGTGATCCCGGATGATGTCCTTCGCGTATTTGCAAAGGTATGTGCACACCGCGTGATCCTGCATCCGCATGCCAAAGTTGCGGGTATCCAGGCAGAGGAGATCATGGAGCAGATCACACATCAGGTTTCCATTCCGGAGATCAGATAGGAGGAGAACATGAAAAAATCCAGAATCCTTGCCGGCATCTGGATGCTGTTTCTGGTGCTTGCATATCTGGTAAGTGCGAGCATCACCATAGGAATTGCAGCTGTGGCAACCGTTCTGCTCTGCTTTTTCTGCTTTTTTCTTTCGATTGCCATGAAAAATAAAGTAACCTGCTATTTTGAAGTGCCGGACATGGCAGAAAAAGAACAGCAGGTTTACGGGAAACTGATCTTTGAAAACCACAGCCTGCTGCCGGCAGGACGCTTAAGGGCAGAACTTCTGTTTCAAAATCTGCTGACCGGAGAGAAAGAAATCTGCCATCTTGACAGTATGGCAGCGGGGAAAGAAAAGACAGAAACGAAATGGAGTGTTTGCAGTAACTGCTGCGGGGCCATCAGAATATCCGTGCAGAAACTTCTGGTCAGTGACATGCTGGGACTGTTTTTGACCGAGCAGAAGCTTAATATCAGCGATACCATGATCGTGCTTCCAGAAATGAAAACGGTGGAAGTACAGGTCGGAGACAGTTTTACGACCGACTGGGAAAGCATACAATATTCCGAACAGAAAAAAGGGGACGATCCGGGAGAAACCTTCGGGATCCGGGAATACCAGCCAGGTGACAGCACGAAGATGATTCACTGGAAAATCTCACAGAAACTGGGAGAACTTTATGTGAAGGAACCGGGACTTCCGGTAGAAAATGCAGTGCTTCTGTTTTTTGAGACAGCAAAACTGACCGGGGATAGCAGAACTTCAGATCAGGCAGAACTGATGGAAAAATTGATCTCCGTTTCCGAAAATCTGACGGAGAAAGGGATGCATCACAAGATCGGCTGGTACGATCAGAAAAAAGAGCAACTTTGTATGGAAGAAATCGACTCCGCAGATAACCTTGCCCAGATCATACACGGCTTACTTTCACTGGAGAGAAAAGAAAAAACATTCACAGGCTTGCAGGAATATGCACAGAAATATCAGGAGCAGCCATTTGGACATATTCTCTATTTTACCGCAGAAGATCCGGGAAATCTGGCAGATCTCTTTGCATGGCAGTGCAGTTTCCAGACCGTACGGCCAGGAGAAGATGTCGGTATCCTGCTGATTTAGGAGTGAAACATGAAGAAACACAGAAAAATTCAAAAAAAGCAAGAAACAGAACTGTACGTTCAGGTTGCAGAGAAGTCGGAAAACCAGAAAGAAAATGTCGGAGAAGCACTTGCCTGTTTCTGCATTTATGTCGGATGGTATCTTATGGTGATGCAGTTTTGCAGGGCATCTCTGGCGATGACTCTTTCTGGCAGTGTGGGAGCGATTCTACTTGTGATGGCCGTTCTTGTAAATGGACAAAAAGAAAAGAAATTCATACGGAAAATCGTGCATGAAATTCTGGCAGCGGCAGTTCTTTGTTTTCTGATCAGCTTTACGATCCGAAAGGGCTGGATCTTTCAAGGAGCACTGATCGCCGGAAACGGGCTGCTTGAGACGATCGGGAGAAATATGCGAGCCTTTGAGCCGGATTATGCACTTACGATTTCCGAACCTTTGCAGCCATTTGTCACAGCCGTTTTTTATGTAACAGCAGGCATGGTTCTGGCAGCTCTTCTGGAATTTTTAAGGGTCAGCAAAAGCTGCATCGGAACGATTCTCGTCAGCCTTATTCCGGGAGTTCTGCTTCTGATCTGGCAGAAAGAAGCAGTTCTTTTTCCGGTGCTTCTGATCTATGCAGGTCTTCTCTGCCTTGTTGCCTTTCGGAAAAAAGAAAAAGGTCTGGCACAGTTACAGACAGATGTGATGCTGCTTGTGTTATTTGCGGCAGTGACGGCAGCCGGATTTTTCATGCTTCGGGGAAAAGCTTCGAGTTTTTCGCCAGACAATCCGTTCTCGCAGAAAGTACAGAAATTGGCAGAACAGATCCGTTATGGGAAAAAGACGGTGGATTCCCTGCCGGAAGGACAGTTCCGGGGGCTTGGAAACCTGAAACTGACCGATGAAGCCGCTCTGAAAGTGACCATGGAACATCCGGATTCTCTCTATCTTCGTGGATTTGTCGGCAGTATTTACACAGAAGACGGCTGGAAACAACAGGATGCAGATGAAATTTATGATAAAAAGGATCTGTTTTACTGGCTTCACAAAGAAAACGTTTCCGGGCTTCAGCAGCTTACCGCTCTTTATCAGCTGGAAAATCCCGAAGACAATGACACCGGAAATATGACCGTCACGACCATTGGTGCGAGCCGGAAATATGCTTATGTGCCGTATGAGCTGAGTACGCTTCCGGATACGCTGGAAAATGTCCGAAGTTTTGGAGATGACCGCCTGATCCCGGAAGGATTCCGGCCGCAAAAGACGATTTCGTTTCCGGTACACAGCAATCTGATCAGAAAGTATCCGCAGATCGCATCCGCATATTATCAGGATCAGGATACGGAGGCATTTGCAGAATACAAAAAATGCGAAAACAGCTACAATGCATATGTATATGACCAGTATCTGCAGGTACCGGATTCTCTGAAACAGATGCTTACAAAAGTGCTTGTTTCTGATTCGGATGAGAAAGACAGCGAAAATGTTACGTCTCATATTTCCTATGAAGAGGCAAATACCAGGATTACCGGATATTTAAATGAGAACATCACTTATACAGAAGAGATCGATCCGAAGAATACAGATGCATCCGGAGAAGATCAGAAAACAGATGCAAAGACCGGAAATTTTGTGACTGATTTTCTGATGACGGAGAAGAAAGGCTATTCCGTGCATTATGCATCGGCGGCTGTTTTGATGTACCGCTGCTTCGGAATCCCGGCACGCTATGTCGAGGGTTATCTGGTCACGCCGGAGATGGCAGAAAATGCTCAGGATGACGGAACAATCTATGTGACTGGAAAAGAGGCCCATGCATGGGTGGAAATCTATCAGGACGGCATCGGATGGATCCCGATGGAAGTGACGCCGCCGTATCTCGATAAGATGGAACGCCCGGATTTCGAGACGGTTTCCTGGCAGGGAGCACAAAATCAGGGAGCTTCTGAGCAGACGGACACAGCAGAACAGATCAAAGATGAAGAGCAGACAAAGCCGGAAACCAGGAAAGGCAGAAAACAGCTGCCGGTTCGGAAAATTCTGATCGTTGTGATCCTTTTGCTGATACTGGCACTGATCCTGTGGATCGCTTATCAGATTTTAAAATACCGCAAAAAATGGAAAGAAAAGAATCGGGCGATGTATTCGAAAGATGCCTCACAGGCGATCCGAAGCTGTTATGCACAGCTAAGGTGCTGGCTTATGTACGACGGAGTCCGGATAAAGGGAGGCTCCAGATATCAGATCTGCGAAGAACTAAGCAGAAAGTATAGCTCCGAGATGGCAGATCAGTATCGGAAAGTGATAAGACTGGCAGAAAAAGCCGCATACAGCAGCCATGCCATGGAAGAAAAACAGGCAGAAGAAGTCCGGGCATTTCTTATGAGTACCCAAAAACAGATATTAAATGGAAAGAATCTGTTTCAAAAATGGAAGATGCAGCTGAAAGTCCTCTCCTGAAACACCGGACAGGATCTCCGGCAGATCACAGGGGCACAAAAGGATAAGCAGAGCCGGTAATTGCTTGACATTTCCGGCAAATCAGCTTATCATACGAATATTGTGACCAGAAATCGGTGCCGTCCGGCATCCATAAAAGGGGTATCATGATCAGCCAAATGGACTGCTGAATGATACAGAAACAGGAAAGGATAACGTATGTCTTATATTATTGTATTTTTCATATCAATGGTTCCGCTGATCGAACTTCGAGGAGCGATTCCATATGCCATAGCCCAGGGACTGCCGTATGTGCCGTCCTACATCATAGCAATCCTCGGAAATATGCTTCCGGTGCCGTTCATTTATCTGTTTGCCAGAAAAGTACTGCTCTGGGGAGCCGACAAACCGGTCATCGGAAAGTTCTTCACCTACTGTATCGAGAAAGGTGAAAAAGGCGGAAAGAAACTTCAGGCGACCGCAGGAAAAGGCCTGTTTGTGGCACTGCTGCTGTTCGTAGGTATTCCGCTTCCGGGAACCGGAGCATGGACAGGAACACTTGCGGCAAGCTTTCTGGATATGGATTTTAAGTCCAGTATCATCGCAGTCATGCTCGGCGTTATGCTCGCCGGCATCATCATGGGACTTGCATCCGCAGGACTGCTCGGGGCAGTCAGTGCATTGTTTGCAGTGTAAGGTTTTTTATGGTTGACCTTATTTTCAGATAATGGTATGCTAAGAGATAAGGGAAACAGATAGTTTCCTTTCAATAAAGCGTGGTATCTGATACCGGGAAAGGAGAATTGTTATGGTAAAAAGAAATATCGTACTTGGCAATGTAGCAAATGTTCAGGAGTTCAACAGAATCTGCGGACATATGGATTTTGATGTAGATCTGGCACAGGGCAAATACCTGGTAGATGCAAAATCCATCATGGGCATTTTCAGTCTGGACATGGAAAAACCATTAGAGCTGTGTGCAAATACAAACGATGAAGCTTTGATTGACGAAAAGTTCAAAGCTTTTATCCAGTAATTGCAGATGTTAAAAAAAGTAATACAAAGATATGCAGTCGCTTTTGGCATGGCAGCAGCCATGTTCGCCGCAGGAGCCGGGGGAATACAGAAAGCAAATGCGGCAGAGATTGCAGATCAGGCAGGAAGTGTACAGGAGTCTGAAACCGTGCGGCAAAGTGAAACGCCGCAGGAGTCCGAGATGCAGAGGCAGCCTGAGACTACACAGCAGTCCGAAACGACCGGCCAAAGTGAGACACTTCCTCTGAAAAATGTTAAAAAAGCACCGAAGCTTTCTGGAAAATGGGTAAAACAGCACGGAAAGGTTCGGTTTCTTTTACAGGATAAGACTTATGCAACAAAGACCTGGGCAAACATAAAAGGCAGATATTATTATTTTGATAAAAATGGTTTCCGCCGCCAGGGGCTGTTCCGCTATCGCAATGGAAAGACGTACTATCTTGGCAAAAAGGGAGCGATGGTCACCGGATGGCAGAAGATCAGAAAGCACTGGTACTATTTCGGCAAAAACGGTGCCATGAAGAAAGCGTCCTGGATCAGGACAAAGACCGGTTATGCCTATGTAGATGCAAAAGGAAAGCGAGTGGTAAGCAGCTGGGTCAAAGTAAAAGGCAAAAAGTACTATATCGATGAAAAAGGCGTCAAAGTGACAAAGAGCCGTTACATTGGCAACAAAGCTTATTATTTTGACAAAAAAGGTGTTTATCATAAGGACAAAAAGATCAAAGAGCGGCTGATCAACCCGAAAGGAAAGATGGTGGCACTGACGTTTGACGATGGTCCGGGACCTTATACCGACCGTCTGTTAAAATGTCTGAAGAACAACCGGGCAGCAGCGACTTTCTTCCTGGTTGGGACGAGTATCGCAAATTATCCGGATACGATACAGCAGATGGCGAAGCAGGGATGCGAGATCGGAAATCACACCTGGGATCATGCAAGCCTTTCATCTTTAAACGGCAGTTCCATACAGAGTGAGATCAGCAGCACAAATGCTCAGATCCGTGCACTCACCGGCCACAATGCGACGCTGGTGCGTCCGCCGTATGGAGCCTACAACAGCAATGTGCAGATCAATGCGGGAGCACCGCTGATCCTGTGGAGCATTGATACCCTGGACTGGAAGACAAGAAACGCCAAGAATACGATAAATGTGGTTATGAATGAAGTGAAAGACGGTTCGATCATCCTGATGCACGATATCCACAGCCCGTCTGTGGATGCAGCAGAAGTGCTGATCCCGAAACTGATCGCATCCGGTTATCAGTTAGTTACGGTCAGTGAACTGGCAAAATACCGTAGTGTGGCTATGTACAGCGGAGGCGTGTACAATGCCTTTTACCGCTGAGTGGATTTTACGGATCCAAGTAGCAAAGCGGATTGCGAATATCCGCTTAACATGAAATAAAGCTGGAGTATAATCGAAAGATATACCCCAGCTTTTCGTTACTTTGTGATGTGAGATTTATGATGCCTGCGGATTGTTCCGTGCGTCGCACTCCCACAATCCCTGGCATCATATCTATTCTGCTTCGTGTTTTGCGACAGCGGCTTCTACGAATCCACGGAACAGCGGATGCGGACGGTTCGGGCGGGACTTCAGTTCCGGATGAGCCTGTGTTCCGATGAAGAACGGGTGATCCGGAAGTTCTACCATTTCCACGATACGTCCATCCGGAGAAATACCGGAGAGCATCATGCCGTTTTCTGTGAGCACTTTGCGGTAATCGTTGTTAAATTCATAACGATGACGATGACGTTCATGGATCGTTTCTTCACCGTAAAGCTTATAAGCCAGGGAAGATTTATCCAGTACACAAGGATAAGAACCAAGTCTTAAGGTACCGCCGATATCCTCGATGCCGTCCTGCTCCGGCAGAAGTGCAATGACCGGATGGGTAGTATTAGGATCCAGTTCGATGCTGTGTGCGTCATTGTAGCCAACCACATGGCGGGCGAATTCAACAACCGATAACTGCATGCCAAGGCAGAGCCCAAGGAATGGGATCTTGCGGATACGGGCAAATTCGATTGCCGTGATCTTGCCTTCGATGCCACGGTCACCGAAACCGCCAGGTACCAGGATGCCATCCATATCACCGAGCACTTCTTCGACGTTACTGTTGTTGAGCAGTTCGGAATCCACCCACTTGATATTTACAGTCGCATGCTGTGCGATACCGCCGTGTTTCAGGGCCTCCACAACACTGATGTACGCATCGTGCAGCTGGATATATTTGCCTACCAGAGCGATATTCACTTCTTTTGTCGGATGACGCAGAGCATTTACCATAGCTTTCCAGTCTTCCAGGTCCGGCTCCGGGCAGTCAAGCTTCAGGCAGTCGCAGACAACCTGTGCCAGATGTTCTTTTTCCATGGCAAGCGGTGCTTCGTAGAGATATTCCACATCAAGATTCTGCAGAACATGGTCACTTGGCACGTTACAGAACAGTGCGATCTTGTCCTTGATGCCATTGTCAAGCGGCAGCTCGGAACGGCACACGATCACATCCGGCTGAATTCCCATACCCTGGAGCTCCTTTACGCTGGCCTGTGTCGGCTTGGTTTTCATTTCACCTGAGGCACGCAGGTAAGGGATCAGAGTAACGTGGATCAGGATCGCATTTTCATGTCCGACATCGTGCTGGAACTGACGGATGGATTCCAGGAACGGCTGACTTTCGATATCGCCGACCGTACCGCCAACTTCAATGATCGCAATGCTGGTTTCGTCTGATGTAAAATCGCGATGGAAACGGCTCTTGATCTCATTGGTGATATGAGGGATGACCTGTACCGTTCCACCGCCGAAATCTCCGCGGCGTTCTTTCTGCAGAACGGACCAGTAAATCTTACCGGTTGTGACATTGGAATTTTTCGTCAGACTTTCGTCGATAAAACGCTCATAATGTCCAAGGTCCAGGTCTGTCTCAGCACCGTCGTCGGTTACAAATACCTCACCATGCTGGATCGGATTCATCGTTCCCGGGTCGATATTGATATAAGGATCGAATTTCTGCATCGTTACTTTGTAGCCACGTGCTTTCAGAAGTCGTCCGAGGGATGCGGCTGTGATACCCTTTCCCAGTCCGGAAACAACACCTCCTGTTACAAATACATATTTTACTGACATAATTTCCTCCGTTCTGTGCACAAAACACGCATTTTTTTTGACCAGATATTAAGTTCCTAAAAAAAATACGGAAAAGATTATACACTATGCAAAGAAAAAAATCCAGTAAATCATACTGGATTTTTTAAAAAAATGCAAAGAAATTTTAGTGATAGTTTTTGTTGTTCTCATATTTTGCTTCCATCGTGAACTGGATACCGAGCTGTTTCAGCTTTTTGATATCCACCGGGGAGAGCATAACAGAAGTATGTGCCTGGCATTCAGCAAGTTTCGGCAGCTGTTTCATAGCCAGAGCAGCATCTTCATGAGCGGCGGCACTGATGGACAGTGCGATCAGGACCTCATCGGTATGCAGTCTAGGATTGCGGCTTCCGAGGTAAGCAGTTTTCAGACGCTGGATCGGCTCCAGAGATTCCGGTGCAATGATATTTTTCTCGTGGTCAATGCCGGCAAGCTCTTTTAAGGCATTTAACAGAACCGCAGAAGCGGCACCGAGCAGGTCAGAAGTCTTTCCGGTAATGATCCTTCCGTCCGGCAATTCTATAGCAGCAGCCGGAGCACCGGTCAGTTCTGCGACACGTCTTGCAGCCGGAACAACCTTGCGGTCGGTTGCAGTAACGCCGGCCTGGTTCATGATCAGCTCGATCTTATAAACTTCCTCTTCCTGATTGCGTCCGGTCAGAAGTCCGTTCAGTGCGTTGAAGTAGCGGCGGATGATCTCCTGGCGGGAAGCTTCCTGGCAGAGTGCATCATCGCAGATGCAGTTACCGGCCATGTTGACGCCCATGTCAGTCGGAGACTGATAAGGGCTTTCGCCGTAGATCTTTTCAAACATTGCTTTTAAAACCGGGAAGATTTCCACATCGCGGTTGTAGTTTACCGTGGTAAATCCATAAGCTTCCAGATGGAACGGATCGATCATGTTGACATCGTTCAGGTCAGCCGTTGCTGCCTCATATGCCAGGTTGATCGGATGTTTCAGCGGAATGTTCCAGATCGGGAAAGTCTCGAATTTCGCATATCCGGCACGGATACCTCTGCGATGCTCCTGATAAAGCTGAGATAAGCAGGTAGCCATCTTTCCGCTTCCAGGACCAGGGGCAGTGATCACGACCAGAGGGCGGGAAGTTTCGATGTAGTCATTTTTACCGAATCCCTCATCACTTACGATATGAGAAACATTATTCGGATAACCCGGAATCATATAGAGGGTGTAAACCTTGATGCCGAGTTTGATCAGACGTTGTTTAAACAGGTCTGCACTGGTCTGTCCGGAGTATTTTGTGATAACGACACTTCCGACAAAAAGTCCACGTTCTTCGAAAGAGTCGATCAGACGCAGTACATCGGTATCGTAAGTGATGCCGAGGTCGCCGCGGATTTTATTTTTTTCAATATCCACCGCACTGATGACGATGACGATCTCTGCGTGCTCGGACAGCTGCATCAGAAGCTGAAGCTTGGAATCCGGCTCAAATCCCGGCAGTACACGGGAAGCGTGGTAGTCATCAAATAACTTTCCGCCAAATTCCAGATAAAGTTTGTCTCCGAATTTGTCAATACGCTCGCGGATACAGCGAGACTGTGTAGCAAGATATTTTTCGTTGTCAAATCCTTTTTTCATATGATTAAGAACCTTTCCTAAAAATTCAAGTCGGATGCACGCAAGAACCGGCGTGCATTTCCTTGTTACAAAGTAACTCTTGCACCAGTATACAATAAATCATACCCGTTCGGCTACCGTTTTTTTAGAAAAGATTCATAATTGTGAGCTTTTTTTCACAATCTATATATTGATTTCTTCTGAAACTGTACTTATAATGGGATAAGTTGGAGTTTGCATATGAGGAGGACAAAAATGGACAACAATCAGATGCAGGGCGGCGGTCCTGGCAGACCACAGGGACCGGGTGGACAAAAACAGCCGGACAATGGTCGCAATAAGAACAATGGGAAAAAGCAAGGCGGCGGCAAAAGCATTCTGGTTTTTCTGGTGATTACTTTGATTGTGATGCTTGCCACGAATATCGTTACCAGCATGGTAAAAGATACAACCGAGCGTGAGATCACTTATAATCAGTTTATTAACATGGTTGACCGCGGAGAGGTCGAATCTGTAGAGATCGGTTCCAATCGAATCGACATCAACCTGAAAAATCAGCCAATACCGGGTGTGAAGATCACCTGTTATACCGGTATCATGGACGATCCGACACTGACAGACCGACTGCTCAAGGCAGGCGTACAGTGTACCAAAACCGTACCGGACAATTCTTCTTACCTGATCTTAAATATCGTGGCAAATGTTCTGCCGCTGGTTATGATCGGATTTATTTTCTACTTTTTCATGCGTCGTATGGGATCAGGCGGCGGAGTCATGGGTGTCGGCAAGAGCAAGGCAAAAGTTTACGGCGAGAAGGAAACCGGTGTGACCTTCCAGGATGTTGCCGGACAGGATGAAGCAAAAGAATCGCTTCAGGAAGTCGTAGGATTTCTCGAAGATCCGCAGAAATACGTGAAGATCGGAGCGAAGCTGCCGAAAGGAGCACTGCTTGTCGGCCCTCCGGGTACCGGTAAGACACTGCTGGCAAAGGCAGTCGCAGGAGAGGCACACGTGCCGTTCTTCTCCATTTCCGGTTCCGATTTCGTGGAAATGTTTGTCGGTGTCGGTGCATCGCGTGTGCGAGACCTGTTTGAAGAGGCCAAAAAGAGTGCACCGTGTATCATTTTTATCGATGAGATCGATGCGATCGGTAAGAGCCGTGACAGCCGTTATGGCGGCGGAAACGACGAGCGTGAGCAGACACTGAACCAGCTGCTTGCGGAGATGGATGGTTTTGATTCCTCCAAAGGTGTGCTGATCCTTGCAGCAACGAACCGTCCGGAAGTTCTGGACTCTGCACTTCTGCGTCCGGGACGTTTTGACCGCCGAGTGATCGTAGACCGCCCGGATCTCAAAGGAAGAGAAGATATTCTGCGTGTACACGCAAAGAACGTTAATCTTGATGAGACGGTCAATTTCAAAGAAATCGCCCTGGCAACAGCCGGAGCTGTCGGATCAGACCTAGCAAATATGGTCAATGAAGCAGCCATCCTTGCTGTAAAAGCAGGAAGAAGTGCCGTATCTCAGGCAGATTTATCGGAAGCAGTCGAGCTGGTTGAGATGGGAAAAGAAAAGAAAAACAAGATCCTGAGCAAAAAAGAGCGGGAGATCGTTTCCTATCATGAAGTCGGACACGCACTGGTCAGTGCACTGCAAAAAGATGCAGAGCCAGTACAGAAGATCACGATCGTGCCGCGTACATCCGGAGCACTCGGATATGTCATGAACATTCCGGAAGAGGAGAAATGCCTCTATACAAAAGAAGAACTGTGGGCGAGACTGGTAGAATTTACCGGCGGCCGTGCAGCAGAGGAGATCGTATTTGGTTCGGTGACAACCGGAGCATCCAATGATATCGAGAAAGCAACTTCCATTGCCCGCTCAATGATCACACGCTACGGCATGTCTGAGAAATTCGGTCTGACCGGTCTGGAGCGTGCGGCAAACCAGTACCTCGATAATCAGACGGTTCTGGACTGCAGTGAGGTGACACAGGCCGAGGTCGATAAAGAGATCACTGCCATGCTCAAAAAGGCATATAAGGAAGCAAAAGACATGCTTACGGCAAACCGCAGCATTCTGGATCACATTGCCGCTTTCCTGATCGAGAAAGAGACGATCACCGGAAAGGAATTTATGGAGATCCTGCGTAAAGTACAGGCAGAAGAAGCACAGAAAAACAGCGAAATACAGACCGAAGAAAACAGCACAAAAGTAAATCTTTCAAAAGAGAACACAGCAGACACCGCAACCGAGTAAGTGAGGATGTAAAAGCAGATGTTTGATATTCAGGAAGAATTAAAAAAGCTCCCGGCTAAGCCGGGAGTTTATATTATGCATGATGACAGAGATGCCATTATTTATGTGGGCAAGGCGATCAGCCTGAAGAACAGGGTGCGGCAGTATTTTCAGACCAGCCGCAATAAAGGTGCCAAAATCGAGCAGATGGTCACAAGGATCGCCAGATTTGAATATATCGTGACGGATTCCGAGCTGGAGGCACTGGTTCTGGAGTGCAATCTGATCAAGGAACACCGCCCGAAGTACAATACGATGCTCAAGGATGATAAGACTTATCCATTTATAAAAGTAACGACATCGGAGGCATATCCTCGGATTTTGTTTTCAAGGAGCATGAAAAAGGATAAAAATAAATATTACGGACCGTACACCAGTGCCGGGGCAGTCAAAGATACGATCGAGCTGATCCGTAAGATCTACAAAGTCCGTACCTGTAATCGCAGACTGCCGCAGGATATCGGAAAAGAGCGTCCCTGCCTGAATTATCACATCAAACAGTGTGATGCACCATGTCAGGGCTATATCAGTCAGGAAGAGTACCGCAGATCCTTAAACGGAGCGATGGATTTTCTGAATGGAAACTACGGACCAATCCTGAAAATGCTCGAAAAGCGGATGCTGGATGCCTCGGAGCGTATGGAGTACGAGGAGGCAGCGACCTGGCGTGACCTCAAAAACAGCGTCAGCCAGATCGCACAGAAGCAGAAGATCACAAGCAGCGACGGCGAGGACAAAGATGTGATCGCCGTGAAAATGGACGGCAGCGACGCAGTAGCCCAGGTATTTTTTATCAGACAGGGCAGGCTGATCGGCAGAGACCATTTCTTCCTGCGGATCGCACCGCACGATTCGCAGAATATCGTGATTTCCAGTTTTATGAAGCAGTTCTATTCCGGCACGCCGTTTATTCCAAGGGAGATCATGATCCCGTGTGAGATTGAAGATCAGTCCGTCTTAGAAGAGTGGCTCGGAAAGCGAAAAGGGCAGAAGGTGCACATCAAAGTACCGAAAAAAGGTACCAGGGAAAAACTGGTTGAGCTTGCCACGCAGAATGCAGAGATTGTCCTGCGACAGGACAAAGATCGTATCAAACGAGAAGAAGGACGCACAATCGGGGCGATGAAAGAAATTGCCGGCTGGCTGGATCTGCCAGATCTGGTACGAGTGGAAGCCTATGATATTTCCAATATCAGCGGTTTCGAGTCGGTCGGATCCATGGCAGTCTTTGAACGCGGCAAACCAAAACGAAGTGATTACCGCAAATTCCGTATCAAAACCGTGCAGGGGCCAAACGACTACGCAAGCATGGAAGAAGTCCTGACAAGACGTTTTACACACGAGAGTGACCCTGAGAAAAAAGAGTATGACAGTTTCGGAAAACTGCCGGATCTGATCATGATGGACGGCGGCCGCGGTCAGGTCAATATCGCACTTGGCGTTCTGGAAAAGCTGGATCTTGACATCCCGGTCTGCGGTATGGTAAAAGATGACCGGCACCGCACCAGAGGCCTGTATTATAATAACGTAGAGATTCCGATCGACCGCGACAGCGAGGGATTTAAACTGATCACCCGCGTGCAGGATGAAGCCCACCGTTTTGCCATCGAGTATCACCGCTCCCTGCGAAGCAAAGATCAGGTACATTCGATCCTGGATGACATTGACGGTATCGGTCCGGCAAGAAGAAAGGCACTGATGCGTCATTTCCTCTCCCTGGAAGCGATCCGCGAGGCGAGCGAAGAGGAACTGGCAGCAGTGCCTTCAATGACCGCCTTAAGTGCAGGAAAAGTCTACGCTTTCTTCCATGAAAAGAAAAAAGAAGAACAAGGATGATTGTATGCAGCAAGAATGCCTCTGGCATTCTTGAATTTTCATGTGAACAGTATACAATTTTTTACAGAATCTGTTTTGTTTCTTGTATGATGTGTACGGATGTGATAGAATGAGAGCATGAAATCGAAGGAACGTGCATGGATTTGACGATGTTGTGTGCGTTCATGAGCAAGTAGCGAAGCGGATTGTGAATGTCCGCTTTACTGACAGGAAAGGACAAAAACAGATGAACAGTAACAGTAGTGTAGAATTGACAAAAATTGCAAAAAGCATGGAACTGAAGAATCTGACACCGGATGTTGATATTTCATCGATCGTGGTGACCACACCGGATATCAACAGACCGGCACTGCAGCTGACCGGATATTTCGAACATTTCGCATCCGAGCGTGTACAGATTGTCGGTTATGTAGAATTTACTTATCTGGAGCATATGACGAGAAATCAGAGAGTGCATGCCTATGAGCAGTTCTGTGCCCATAAGGTTCCGTGCATTATCTTTACATCAAAAACGGATCCGGATGAAGATATCCTGCGTATCGCCACAGAGAACGGTATTCCGGTCTTTACCACAGAGAAAAATACATCTCCGTTTATGGCGGAGATCATCCGCTGGCTGAATGTAGAGCTGGCTCCTTGTATCTCTATCCACGGCGTGCTGGTAGATGTATACGGCGAAGGTGTCCTGATCATGGGCGAGAGCGGCATCGGTAAGAGTGAGGCAGCTCTGGAGCTGATCAAGAGAGGCCATCGTCTGGTATCTGATGACGTCGTAGAGATCCGTAAAGTCAGCGATGCGAGCCTGGTCGGAAGTGCTCCGGATATCACCCGCCACTTTATCGAGCTTCGCGGTATCGGTATCATTGATGCCAAGACCTTATTTGGTGTGGAGAGCGTGAAAAATACACAGACCATTGACCTGGTTATCAAATTAGAAGAGTGGGACAAGGACAAAGAATACGACAGACTCGGACTTCAGGAAGAATACACCGAGTTCCTCGGCAACCGCGTTGTATGCCATTCCATTCCGATCCGTCCGGGACGAAGCCTGGCTGTGATCGTAGAGTCTGCTGCTGTCAACCACAGACAGAAAAAGATGGGTTACAATGCAGCTCAGGAGCTTTATAACCGTGTTCAGAAGTCACTTGCAAAGAAAAAAGAGGAGCAGAAGAAATGAAAAAATATTGTTTTGGAATCGATATCGGCGGAACAACCGTAAAATGCGGACTTTTTAATGTAGACGGAGAAGTCCTGGATAAATGGGAAATTAAGACAAGAACCGAAAACAACGGCGAAAATATCATCGCAGACATCGCAGAGACGATGAATGCCAAGATCGCAGAAAAAGGTCTGGACAAAGAAGAGATCGTCGGAGCAGGCGTTGGTGTACCGGGACCGGCAGATGAAGAAGGCAACGTTCCGGTAGCCGTCAATCTGCACTGGGGATTTGTACCACTTTCCAAAGAGCTTTCCGAAAAGACAGGTCTTGCGGTACGCGTCGGAAACGATGCAAACGTGGCAGCACTCGGCGAAATGTGGAAAGGCGGAGCAGTCGGCTATCACAATGTTGTTATGGTGACACTTGGAACCGGTGTCGGCGGCGGCATCATCATCAATGGCAAGATCGTAACCGGAAGCAACGGAGCCGGCGGTGAGATCGGACATATCCATGTAACCGACAGCGTTGACAAACCTTGCAACTGTGGCAACACCGGATGTCTGGAACAGGTTGCATCTGCAACAGGTGTCGTATATCTGGCAAACAAAAAGCTGGCATCCTGCGATACCCCTTCCGTTCTGCGTGACGGAGAAGTCAGTGCAAAAAGCGTCTTTGATGCCGTAAAAGCAGGCGATGCAGTTGCACAGGAAATCGCAGAAGAATTCGGCAGATACCTCGGTCTTGCATGTGCAAACATCGCAGGTGTGGTAGATCCGCAGGTATTTGTAATCGGCGGCGGCGTCTCCAAAGCCGGAAAGATACTCTTTGATTATATCGAGAAATATTACAAAAAATATGCATTTCCATCCTGCAAAGATGCAAAGTTTGCACTGGCAACACTGGGCAATGATGCCGGTATCTACGGTGCAGCAAAACTGATGCTGTAATAAAACAACGGCAGTCAGCACCGCAGTACTTGCAGAAGTGAGAGTCTTCTCCGACTGAGATAAATAAAAATTCCATGAGAATTTACTTGATTTAAGTAATATCCTCATGGAATTTTTTGTATCCAAATGAAATTTTAAGATTCAGACAACAAATGCTTTGAACACCAGAGCAGATGCTTTTATGGAATGATCTCCAGGATCTCATCTCCGCCCGGAGCCGTGGTGCCTCCGGAGTCTCCGCCGGAGCCACCGCCGGAAGTGCTGCCGCCGGAACCGGAACCTGTGCCAGAGCCGGTACCTCCGCTTCCGGAAGAATCGCCGGAGCCGGAATTGCTGTCAGGTGTAGTTGTTGAACCGGAATTTGCATCAGAACCCGGCGTGGTCGCACCATCCTTCTTCGAATCATCGGCATCCATATCTGCCGCATCTTTTTTCGGATTCAGGATATCCGTGATCTTATCCAGGATGTTGTGACCTTTGCAGGTCGCACTTGGCGGAGCATAAGCGGAATCTTCCGTTGTGCCCTCGCTTCCGGCCGGTCGTTTGACAAAGATTTTCGTTGTCGTGGTACAGGTCGCAGTCGGGAGCAGTCCGGTGGAAGAGCAGACCTTTACAGCCGTGTGCACATCGCAGCTCTTGGTCGGTGTCGTGCCTTTTGCAAAATATTCCGTGTAAGCCATGGAGCCTCGCGGATCTCCGGTGCAGACACCATCCACGGCGAGCAGTCCGGATTTCTTACATACATAGGCAGTTTCCACACTGTCCGGCTGTTCAAACTGTCTGACCGGAAGATTTTCGTGGATGCGGCTCATGATCGCAGTCCACAGTTTTTTGTGATACGTGTGGTAAAGATCGCCGGACGGGAGCGTATCGTGGTTGTCATAGCCGCCCCAGACCGTACACGTATAATACGGGCTGTATGCGGCAAACCAGATATCACGGTCGTCCGAAGTCGTACCGGTCTTGCCGGCGATCGGCATCTCGCCGAGGCTGACATCGGAGGCTGTTCCGCCGGCTTTTACAACATCCATCATCGCCTGTGTCAGCAGGAAAGCGGTGCTGTCCTTTAAAACCGTCTTTTCTTCCGGAGTGTTGTCAATGATCACTTTTCCTTCGGAATCCTCGATACGGGAATAAAACTTCGCTTCGTTGTATTTGCCGCCGTTAGCGATCGTTGCATAGGCATCGCACAGCTCGATGTTTACGACACCGTCCGTGATACCGCCAAGAGCCAGCGGCTGGCGTACGTCCAGATTTTCATCATCGTAAAGTGTGCTGATGCCGAGAGCTTCGGCATACTCAAAACCAAGCCGCGGTGTGATCTCGGTCAGACATTTGACTGCTACTACGTTAATTGAACCTGCGATTGCCTGACGGATCGTAGTCAGTCCGGTGTAGGCATTTTTACCTGCCCAGTTATTGACCGGGACACCGTTTGTATAATTGTAAGGTGCATTGTCGAATACCGTAGCAAGCGTCATATTCTCAGCGTCGAGAGCCGGAGCGTATGTGCTGACGATCTTAAAAGTCGAACCAGGCTGTCTGCGGGTTTCCGTGGCACGGTTCAGCGTCAGGCTGGCTTCCTTTTCGCCACGTCCGCCGACGATCGCCTTCACATATCCGGTCTCATTGTCGATGATCACGACAGAGGCCTGTGGCTGCGGAACAAGAGAAACACGCTCGCCAAGCACAGTATCGCCTTTTTCAACCATGGCGTTTTTGTAAGTCTCTGCGGCAGCTTTTGCAGATTCCTCATCGTCAAACATCATGTTAAAAGAGCTGTCCTGTTTCTGGAACCAGCTGCGGAGCATTTCACTGCTGTAATTGATAATCTCGCCGTCGGATTTCTGGATACTCAGAGCATAATCGAGACCGATCAGCGTCACCGAAGGATAATTCTCCGGGTTGGCAAACTCCTCATCGCAGATTTTTTGAATCTCTTCATCCTGATTGGAATAAATCTTCAGACCGCCGGAGTAAACAGCTTTGTAAGCCTGCTGTCTGGTGTATCCCTTGACTTCCACAAGGTCATCCATGACCTGTTCGATCAGAGCGTCCGTATAGTAACTGTAAATAGAAACCTCGTCCGTCTCCTGAGCCGTTTTCTGGATACGGGAATACACATCGTCCGCAAGGGCATCCTGCTGCTGCTGTTCGCTGATATAGCCCTGATCGACCATTTTCTGAAGAATGATCTTGCGTCGCTTTGCATTCTCATCCGGATTGATGATCGGATTGTACAGCGTCGGATTCTGTGTAATGCCGGCAATGACCGTAGATTCCGAGAGATTCAGCTGAGATACATCTTTATTAAAATAGCGTTTGGCAGCAGCCTGTACGCCGTACGAGCTGGCACCTAAGTTGATCGTGTTCAGATAATCCTGCAAAATCTGGTCCTTCGACATCTTTTTCTCCAGCTGCAGAGCCAGATACTGCTCCTGGAACTTACGACGCAGCTTCTGAGAAAGAGCCGTCTGCGTCACCCAGTCCGTAAAAACATTATTCTTGATCAGCTGCTGCGTGATCGTACTGGCACCCTCTGAGAAATCCCCACTGGTGATGCCGATCACCGCGGCACGGGCGATACCCTGGATATCGATGCCGTGATGCCTGTAAAAACGCTCATCCTCGACGGCAACGATCGCATGCTGCAGATCCTCCGGGATCTGATCCAGCTTCACAAGAATACGGTTGGAAGTTGATTCGGCAAGCTTCTGGACCGGTTTATTGCCGGTGTTATAGATGTAGGTGGCCGATTCTGCCGGTGCAACCGAGAGAGAATCGATGTTAGGGGCACTGGCGATCAGCCCTTTGATCATGCCGACACCGGCCGCCGTGCCAAGGATGACGCAAAACAGCAGAAGTACCAGAAAAATCTTCAGAGCCGTAAGCGAAATACGCCTGAAGATCCTGGTTCCCGCTGGAATGCTCTTCTTGTGGGCAACGTGGTTTTTGTCAAAATTCATATAAAATACCTCCGAAAAAAGACAGTAAGTTTTGCTATGTAAAAACGATAACGTTTAAAAAGCAGGATGTGCTACAAAATCATTCAAAATTCGCTCATTTTTCAGCGAAAAATGGCTGCTTTCTCATGATTTAGCGGAACCCATGATGCCATACGGATTGTTCCGTACTGCGTACTTTCACAATCCTACCCAACATTCGCATATCGTGAAGCTTACGCTCCACTTTTATGCTCATATTGGGGCGGGTCATTAAGCCATAAAACCACTCCTGTGCAAGCACATCGTGGTTTCAGGCTTTTGACCCTGGCATCTTAGTATTTTATCACACAACTTTCAGGAAAGAAAGAGCAAAGGAGGATTTCTGCTGTTGCTTCTTTTGGGGGACTCTGGTAAGATAGCATAAGTATTACCGAATTCTGGAATTTTAATCGGAGGGTTTTGGCATATGAAAGAATATAAAATTGTCTATTGCGGCGGAGAGGGCGAGATCGTTGAGAAAAAATCACGTTTTATCGCGACCGTAAAGCCGGTGGACTCGGAGGAGGAAGCATCTGCATTTATTGCAGAGATGAAAAAGAAATACTGGGATGCCAGACATAACTGTTCTGCATTTGTGATCGGGGAACATAATGAAATACAGAGAAGCAGTGATGACGGGGAACCGGCAGGAACAGCAGGTCATCCGATGCTGGACGTGCTGCTCGGAGAGGGCATCCACAACACAGCCGTTGTGGTGACACGTTATTTCGGCGGAACACTGCTTGGAACAGGCGGGCTTGTCCGTGCGTATTCAAAATCTGTACAGGCAGGGCTTGCGGCCAGCACCGTACTCGAAAAGAAAAAAGGCTTTCTGCTGGCGATGGAAACCGATTATTCCGGGATCGGTAAGATCCAGTATCTGCTCGGACAGAGAGGGCTTCTGATCACAGATTCTCAGTATACGGACAAAGTGACCGTCGAGACTCTGGTTCCGCAGGAAGAGCTTGTCTCTGTCAAAGAAGAGATCACAGAAGGGACGAACGGCAAGACGGTCTTTGCAAAAGAAGAACCGGTTGCCTATGCATTTGACGGGAAAACACCGGTCTTTTTCTAAGCAGGGAAAGGACTGCTTGCAATTTACAGGGGTTCGACGTAAAATATAAGGGATTAATTCGGAGGAAAATAATTTATGAGTGACAGATGTAATGCTCCGGTAGGAGTTTTTGATTCCGGCGTTGGCGGTCTTACGGTGGCTCGTGAGATCATGCGAAACCTGCCGGAAGAGAATATCGTATATTTCGGGGACACAGCCCGTGTTCCTTATGGAACAAAATCAAAAGATACGGTGCTGCGTTATTCCAGACAGATCATCCGCTTTTTAAAAACACAGGATGTCAAAGCGATCGTGATCGCCTGCAATACGGCAAGTGCCTATGCACTGGAAGATGTGGAAAAAGAGCTGGATATTCCGATCATTGGTGTAGTAAAGCCGGGAGCGAAAGTAGCATGCGAGGCAACCCACAACAAAAAGATCGGTGTCATCGCCACAGAAGCAACAATAAATTCGGGAATTTATTCTTCTTATATCACCAGACAGGACCCGCAGATCCAGGTGATCGGCAAGGCATGTCCGCTGTTTGTGCCGCTTGTAGAAGAAGGATGGCTGAAAGACTCGGTGACATTTGAAGTTGCGGGCAGATATCTGCGGGAACTGATGGAGCAGGACATCGATACCCTGATCCTTGGATGCACCCACTATCCGCTTCTGCGTTCCACACTGCGTGAAATTGTCGGAGAAAAGGTGACACTGGTCAATCCGGCTTATGAGACTGCACGTGAGCTGAAACAGCTTCTTGCAGAAAAAGGACTGACAAACATCCAGTCTCAGGAAGAAGCACGTAAATATCAGTTTTATGTCAGCGACCAGGCAGATAAATTTATGAGATTTGCAGATTCGATTCTGCCATTTGATGTAAATACCACAAAGAAGATCAGCATAGAGGAGTACTAAATGACAAAAGATGTAATGCTCCGCATCAGCGGTGTACAATTTCCGGATGGAGAAGAAAACAGTGAAGAGATGGAAGTGATCACTTCCGGCAGCTACTTTGAAAAAGACGGTCGCCATTATATCAAGTACGATGAAGTACAGGAAGATTCCAATGAAGTGATCCGCAATCTTCTGAAAATCGAAAACGGCAGTCTGGAACTGACCAGACGCGGGATGACAAACGTGCATATGGTGTTCGAAAAAGACAAAAAAAGCGAATCTTATTACGACACCCCATTTGGAAGATTCCTGGTCGGGATCTCCGCAACACATCTGGATGTCAGCGAAAAAGAAGACAGCATTGATGTGCAGGTAAAATACGCACTGGAGATCAACAGTGAGTATATTGCAGACTGCAGTATCAGCATTTGTGCGAATTCCAAATAAAAAGTGCATCCATATCTCCCGATACGCATGCACTTGAAAGTTTTTATTTCTTCTTTTTCTTTCCCTTGGAATCTTCGGCAGCAGATGCATTGAGCTCTTTTGACTTGCGAAGAAGCTTTTCGGAAAGACGGACACGCAGGCTCTTTTTCTGCTGCGGTGCCTCAACTCGTCCGCCGCGGACACTCTTGATCTCAGTTATGTAGATACCGCTGACAACAGCCTTGATCTCTTTCTTTACCGGAATAGAATCAAAAATAGTTGTCTCGCTGATCAGCGTCTGGATCTTAGGACCGATCTTTGCTTTGACAACCGGGATCTTCGTACGACGCATATACCACGGTGTCTGATCGATGACGATCTGAGGAAGACCGGATTCCTTTAGTTTGAGGCGTTTCTTATCAATAATAAGCATAGAGACGACCTGACGAGTCGCTTCGAGCTGTTCCTGTTGTGCGGCCTGTTTTTTCTGTGCTTTCTGTCCAAAGTAATAAAGAAGTGCAAGTGCGATTACCAGCACGAGCAGAATTACAATGAGGACATTCCAAAATGTAGACATAGTACACCCTCCTAAATAAGTTCATATATTTCAATATTGTACCATTTATTTGCAGAAAGTGCAAGAAGCGGTACCGAATAATTACAATTTTATGAATATCATCAATTTAGGGTGGTAATTTCTATTACAGATGTGATATTATGATGCAAGGGTTAAAAAGTCATGCGTTTCATGTTTACATGAAAACGCATGACTTTGGAACCCGTAAAAACATGAGAAAGTAGTCCGCCAGGATGGATTTCGAATGTTTTCAGGATTGCGGGAGCATGAAATGCGGAGCAATCCGTGGAATCATAATAATGCAAGGTGGCCAGAGTATGACTTTGGAGCCCGTAAAAACATGAGAAAGTAGTCCGAAGGGCGAATTTATCACCAGTGTGGAGGGAAATATGAACGAAAGTGAAAAACAGAAGCGAGCGGATGCCCGCAAAAAAAGAAAAAGGCGACAGATGTTTATAGGGAGGATGATCATAGTCATTCTTCTGTTCATCATCCTTGGCCTGTGTGCATTTCTTGGGAAAGATATGCTTGAAAAGAAAAAGCTCCGGGACAACCGGGAGCAGGCAGCGACCAGTGCTGAAAGTGAGAGTACGGCAGATACCGCAGGCACAGAGAGTGCAGCCGAGACAGAAACACAGGCACAGAAAAAAGAAGACGATATCATGTCTCAGGCAGAGTTAAAGGCAGCACAGTATGATTATGACGGTGCAATTGAGCTTTTAAAGGCATCTTCTGATTTCGCAGACAGTCAGGATATGCAGGATAAAGTGGCAGAGTACGAGCAGGCAAAATCGGAGCTTGTAGAATATCCACTTGACCAGGTGACGCATGTATTTTATCATACATTAATATATGACACCTCGAAAGCATTTGATGGTGATTCCAAAGAAGCCGGATATAATCAGGTTATGACTACCATCGATGAGTTCAACAAGATCACACAGTCTATGTATGACAAAGGATATGTGATGGTAAGTCTGCATGATATGTGTACGGTCAATGAAGATGGTACCGTATCACCGGGCAAGATCATGCTTCCGCCGGGCAAAAAGGCATTTGTCCTTTCACAGGACGATGTCAGTTACTATCATTATATGGATGGTGATGGCATGGCAACGAAGCTGATCGTGGATGAAAATGGCGATATTAAAAATGAATATAAAGAAGATGACGGAAGTATATCAGTAGGCGATTACGATATGGTGCCTCTGATCGATCGCTTTGTGGAAGAGCATCCGGATTTCTCCTATCACGGACATAAGGGAATCATTGCTCTGACCGGATACAACGGTATACTCGGTTATCGCACCGATATCGCATACAAGACAAGAAAAGACCTGGATGAGTACCAGGAGAAATTCTTCGAAGAGAACCCGGATTTCGACAAAGCAGCCTGGAAAAAGGAAAGACAGCAGGCGAAAAAAGTGGCAGATGCCATGAAAGAAGAAGGATGGGAGTTTGCAAGTCATACATGGGGACATATCAATGTTGGCGAAGCAAGTCTTGAAAGACTGCAGACCGATACACAGAAATGGCTGGACTATGTAAAACCGCTTGTCGGAGACACCAATGTGATCATTTTTGCCTTTGGTTCCGACCTTGGCGACTGGCAGCCATACACATCAGATAACGAAAAAATCGCTTATCTTAAGAGCATGGGATTTGATATTTACTGTAATGTAGATTCCACGCAGTACTGGGTACAGTTTGGAGAAAATTATATGCGTCAGGGAAGAAGAAATCTGGACGGCTACCGTATGTATTATAATCCGGAAATGCTGGAAGATCTTTTTGATGCCGGAGAAGTCTTTGATAAATCAAGACCGACACCGGTACCGGAAATGTAAAGCGACGCAAGATCTGAAAGGAGAAACAACTACAATGAAAAGAAAAGTAATCGCAGCCCTGCTTCTTGGCATGGCGATCACCGTGACAGGATGTTCAGGAAACACGACAAAAGATACAGACACCACAACCGAAGCAGCATCGGATGCGTCTTCTGAGACAACTGCAGACAGCTCATCTGAGAGTGAAGCAGCAACAGAAGCAGCAGAACGCCCGGACTACAAAGCACTGGATTATGTCAAACTGGGAGACTACAAAGGACTGGAAGTAACACTGGCATCCACCGATGTCACAGACGAAGAAGTCGAGCAGCAGGTTGAGACAAACTTAAACAACAACGACAAATCCGAAGAGATCAAAGAAGGTACTGTAGAAAACGGCGATGTGGCAAACATCGACTACGAAGGAAAATTAAACGGAAAAGCATTTGACGGAGGCACAGCAGAAGGCTACGACCTGACGATCGGCTCCGGCAGCTTCATCGACGGCTTTGAAGACGGACTGATCGGCAAAAAGATCGGAGATACCGTAGATCTGAACCTGACTTTCCCGGAAGATTACAGTTCCACCGACCTGGCAGGCAAAGAAGTTGTATTTACCGTTAAGATCAATTCCGTAAAACGTGCACCAAAGCTGACAGATGAGCTTGCAGCGGAAATTTCCAATAATGAATACAAAACAGCAGAAGCATACAACAACTATATAAAAGAAGACCTGGAGAACACGAAAAAAGAAAACCAGCACAACCAGGAACTCAATGATCTGGTAGCACTTGCATACCAGAATGCAACCGTAAACGATTATCCGCAGGAAATGATCGATTATCAGCTGGAGCAGGTTACCTCCTATTATAAATCCTACGCAGATCAGTATGGCATGGAATATGCAGATTTCCTGAAACAGCAGGTAGGCATGACGGAAGAAGAATTTGTAAAGAAAATGACAGAAACCGTAAAACAGAGCCTTGGCCAGGAAATGGTACTGCGTGCGATCGCAGAGACAGAAGGCGTTGAGATTTCCGATGAAAAATTCCAGAAAAAAGCAAGCGAATACGCAGCACAGATGGGATCTACAGACGTGGATGCATTTATCAGCCAGTATGGTAAGAGCACGATCATGGCAAGTATTCTGCAGGATGAAGCAGTGAAGATCCTTGAGAAAAATGCCGTTGTAAAAAATGCAGACGGTACACTGGCAGAGACAACAGCAGAAACCGAGACAGAAACAGCATCTAAATAAAAAAATGTCTGTAATGATCCGGTGCAGGTCGAAACACTTGCTGCCGGGCCATTACAGGTGTTTCATAAGAAAAATTGTAATTGCGAAGTTACTGAGCATTACATAAGTAAAATAAGTGAGGAGGAAACTTAATGATTACGTTACAGGGAAAAGGTGTTTTTGGTGGGATCGCAATTGGAGAGATCGCTTTCTTTAAGAGAGATTCCGGTGTAGTACAGCGAAAAAAAGTAGAAGATCCGCAGGCTGAGATCCAGCGTTTCGAAAATGCAAAAGCAAAAGCAATTGAAGAACTCGGTGAACTGTATGACAAAGCCGTTTCTGAAGTTGGCGAGAGCAATGCCATGCTTTTCCAGACACATCAGTTCATGCTGGAAGATCTGGACTATGTAGAAGCAATCGAAAACATGATCCAGACACAGTCTGTAAATGCAGAATATGCAGTCAGCGTTACCGGAGACAATTTCTCACAGATGTTTGCTTCCATGGATGATGACTATATGAGAGAGCGTGCAGCTGACGTAAAAGATATTTCAGCCCGTGTAGTGAAAATCCTTACCGGAGCAGGTGAGAGCGGACTGGTAACGGACAAGCCTGTCATTCTTGCATCAGACGATCTTGCACCGAGCGAGACTGTACAGCTTAATAAGGACATGGTATTGTCTTTTGTGACACAGGGCGGTTCTACGAACTCCCATACCGCAATTCTTGCAAAGACGATGAACATCCCGGCAATCATCGGTATCGGTGAGGCACTGGATGAGAAATACGAAGGAAAAGAAGCCATCGTGGATGGAGCAAACGGATGCCTGATCATCGAGCCGGATGAAGAGACCATGAAAGAATATCAGGCAAAGAAACAGGAGTATCTGGCACAGCAGGAGCTTCTGCAGCAGTTCCGCGGCAAAGAGACCGTATCTTTGGACGGACAGAAAGTAAAACTGTATGCCAATATCGGAAATGCATCTGATATCGGAGCTGTGATCAAAAATGATGCAGCAGGCATCGGACTGTTCCGAAGCGAGTTTCTGTATCTGGAAAATGACAATTTCCCGACGGAAGAAGAACAGTTTAAAGTATATAAATATGTGGCTGAGACGATGGGACAGAAACAGGTCATCATCCGTACACTGGATATCGGAGCAGACAAGCAGATTGATTACTTCAACCTGCCTCACGAAGAAAATCCGGCAATGGGTTACCGTGCGATCCGTATCTGCCTGAAACAGCAGGATATTTTCCGTACACAGCTGCGTGCTCTGCTGCGTGCATCTGCATTTGGAAACATTGCCATCATGTTCCCGATGATCGTGGCACTGGAAGAAGTACTGCAGATCAAAGAGATCGTAAAGAGTGTTATGGCAGAATTAGATGCAAGTGGCATCCCGTACAACAAAGAGATCCAGCTTGGTATCATGATCGAGACACCGGCAGCAGCCATGATCAGCGATGACCTGGCAAAAGAAGTCGATTTCTTCAGCGTCGGAACAAACGACCTGACACAGTATACAACCGCTGTAGACAGACAGAATGCAAACCTGGAGGGATTCTACTATCCGCATCACAAAGGTCTGCTGCGTCTGATCAAAATGGCAGCAGACAATGCACATAAAAACGGCATCTGGATTGGTATCTGCGGAGAACTCGGGGCAGATATGGAGATGACAGAAGCATTCCTGGCAATGGGCATCGACGAACTGTCTGTATCACCGGCATGTGTTCTGCCGCTGCGTAAGAAGATCCGCGAGACTTCAGTCAAAGAAAGACAGGAAGAAATCTTAAAAAATGTGCTCTAAAATATTTTGTTTTGATTTAGATATGACACTTCTGGATCACAAGACTTTTCACATTTCCGAAAAAGTGCTTAAGGATCTGGAAACACTGAAAAAAGAAGGTCATGTGGTAACTGTCGCAACCGGTCGCGATATGGACAGCGAGTTCAGCAAAGCTTATAAAAAACAGCTTCAGCCGGATGCAATCGTCCACAGCAACGGCCAGAAAGTAACCGTAGGCGAAAAAAAGATCCGGGAAGTCTTCATGGATTCGAAGCTGATCGCCCGTATGATGGAGTTCTGCCGTGAGCATCATCTCTGCATCGGCATGAACATCGGCAAATACGGCTGCTATGTCAACAAAGAAGTGCTGATCGAGCATGAAAAGCGGATTTTCGGAGACGGAGACCGCGAGTACATAGACGAGTCCAACCTTCTGACACACCCGTTTTACGGACTGGCATACTTTGGCGATCCAAAAGGTACCGATCTGCTCCGGGAAGCATTTCCGGAAATCAAGACGCCGCTTTTTGCCGACCGCAGAGGGGCAGATGTCATCACAAAAGAAGTTTCCAAGGCAAACGGCATCCAGGCACTTCTGGACTATTACCAGAAAGACTGGTCTGACATCGTGGCATTTGGAGACAGCATGAACGATTACGAAATGATAGAGAAGGCAGGAAACGGCATCGCCATGGGAAATGCTGTGGATAAGCTCAAAGAAGTGGCAGATTACGTGACCAGGCCGATCGAAGAAGAAGGCGTGAGCTTTGCACTTCGCCATTTCGGTTATCTTTCGGCGGATCAGTAGATTATAAAGCAAGGTCAGATGTGCACTCATCAGGATGAGAATGCACAGTCTGACCTGCTTTTTTATTGTCCTGCGTTCATTTCGAATATAGTAAAGACAGAAAAAGATATTTAACGAAGCTCTGCGATGCGGGTCACGCCGACATAGATCTCCTGGATTTTATACCAGGTGCGATAGTCCACAATACCGGTCACCGGAAGATTGAAAATATCCTGAAAAACTTCCACCGCCTTCTGTGTATCTTCTCCGTAAATACCATCTACGGCGATCCGCGGGATCAGAGGATAATTATTTGAAATCGCATTTAACTGTTCCTGCATCTGCTCCACTTTCGGCCCGGTTGCCCCGATGTCGAGATCGTATCCAGGCCAGGAAGAAGGAATCCCGGAAATCTCCTCCGCTGAATTGATGTAGATGTTGTCACCATAGTAGTAGCGGAGGATTTCTGTGGCTGTGTATCCCTGATCTGCCAGAGACTTTGAACCCCACTGTGACATCCAGTTCGGACAGCTGACCCGTTTGCCGTCGCAGTACTGCGTCAGGATCGGCTGTTTGACGTTCGGGCGGGATAAATAATCGGCAAAAAGCTCATCCACAACCTCCGAGATACTCTCAAAAATATTTCGGCTGTAGATCCATTTGTGGTCAAATGCCGTCGAGGACGTGATCGTAAAATCAAATCCTTTATTGCGGTACCATTCCGTGTATACACGGTTTAAGGTAAACGACATGATCGCCAGCACATTGGCACGGATGGCAGCCTTCGGCCAGGTGGCATAGATTTCGCTGGAAGCCACATTTTTGATATAATCGCGGTAACGCACATAATAATCGCCCGCAGTGCTGTCCGTCGGGGCACCGTCGTGCACCACGATAAATTCCGGGATCACTACGCGGCTTAGGACGATCTCGCCGCTCTGCGAGAGAGGTTTGATCTCCGCCTCTGCGATTTTTGGCGGATAATCGCCATAGAGCGTGTGAGCCGGGATCACGACATTGTCATATGCTTCCGGGCCGGCGAGCGGTTTCAACCGGATATCCTGCAAAGCCAGCTGATTTGCGAGGATTTCCGCACCGGAGATTGTAAGCGGCTCATAGCCCGGAGCCGTAATGCGGAAATTGTACTCCGAGTAAGGCTGCATTTCGCCGGGACTTAAACTGTATTCCTCCGGCGGAGCCTCCAGCTCCAGCGTATCCGTCTGCCCGACACTGTTCGTTGTCACCTCCTCCAGGATCTGATCCGGTTCCCCGGTACTTGAAATATCGATTACGGCATCCTCCACGGGAGCAGCACGCAGCTGGGAAGTAACTTGTATCTGTAATTTTCCGGTAGCCATAGAACACCTCAAAAATTCCCTTGAAAAAGTATATGCAGAAGAACGGAAAAGATGCCAGAAAACAATTCCTGTGCCGGCACATCTTGCTTTCAGGCTTTTGAACCTGACATTAATTGTATAACTAATCATAAAAATGCATAAAAATTCGCAAACAAGTACTTGCAATCTTGATTATCTTGTGGTAGAATCTTAACAATTTGAGCATTTATGTATCCAGGGCTGAGGGGGGCGTAGTAGGGACTTACTATTACGTACCCTTTTTTAGAGTCCGGGGTACAGACAAAGATACAATAACCATTGGATTAAACGCGAAAGGGGAAGACGAATGAAAGCATATTTGATTCTGGAGGACGGTACTGTTTTCACTGGAAAAAGTATCGGATCGACAAAAGAAATCATCAGCGAGATCGTATTTAACACATCCATGACCGGATATCTGGAGGTGCTGACTGATCCATCTTATGCAGGACAGGCCGTTGTGATGACTTATCCGCTGATTGGAAACTATGGCATCTGCTACGAAGATATGGAATCCGCAAAACCATGGCCGGACGGATATATTGTTCGTGAACTTTCCAGAATGCCGAGCAATTTCCGCTGTGAAGGAACGATTCAGGAATTTCTGGAAAAACACGACATTCCTGGTATTGCCGGGATCGATACAAGAGCACTGACCAAGATCCTGAGAGAAAAGGGAACCATGAATGGCATGATCACCACCTGCGAATATGAAGATTTAAGTGAGGTTCTTCCGAAGATCGCAGCATATAATACAGGCAAAGTGGTAGAAAAAGTGACCTGCACAGAGAAATACGTCCTGGAAGGAAACGGACCGAAAGTAGCACTTCTTGACTTCGGTGCAAAGAGAAACATCGCCCGCAATCTGAACAGACGCGGCTGCGAAGTGACCGTATATCCGGCACTGACCACAGCAGAAGAGATCATAGCATCCAATCCGGACGGCATCATGCTTTCCAACGGACCTGGAGATCCGAAAGAATGTACTTCCATTATTGAAGAGATCCGCAAACTGTACAATACCGATATCCCGATCTTTGCAATCTGCCTCGGACATCAGCTGATGGCACTGGCAACCGGTGCGGATACGCACAAAATGAAATACGGACACCGCGGCGGCAACCACCCGGTCAAAGATCTGCAGACCGGCCGTGTATACATTTCCTCCCAGAACCATGGCTATGTGGTAGATACCGATAAACTAGATCCGTCCGTAGCAGTACCGGCATTTGTCAATGTAAACGACGGTACAAACGAAGGACTGTCCTACACCGGGAAAAATATTTTCACGGTACAGTTCCACCCGGAAGCATGCCCGGGACCATTAGATTCCGGTTACCTGTTTGACCGCTTTATGAAAATGATGGAGGTGTCAGAATAATGCCAAAGAATCCAGATATTAAAAAAGTACTTGTGATCGGCTCCGGTCCTATTGTTATCGGACAGGCAGCAGAATTTGACTATGCAGGAACACAGGCGTGCCGTTCCCTGAAAGAAGAAGGCATCGAAGTCGTACTTCTGAACTCAAACCCGGCAACGATCATGACCGACAAAGACATCGCAGACCGTGTATACATCGAGCCTCTGACCGTAGAAGTCGTAGAGCAGCTGATCCTGAAAGAAAAACCGGACAGCGTACTGCCGACCCTTGGCGGACAGGCAGGACTGAATCTTGCCATGGAGCTCGAAGAAGCCGGATTCTTACGTGAGAATAACGTACGTCTGATCGGAACCACTTCCCAGACCATCAAAAAAGCAGAAGACCGCCTGGAATTCAAACAGACCATGGAAAAGATCGGTGAGCCGATCGCAGCATCCCGTGTCGTAGAAAACGTAGAAGACGGTATAGAATTTACCAAGATCATCGGATACCCGGTAGTACTGCGTCCGGCATACACCCTCGGCGGAAGCGGCGGCGGAATCGCCCATAACTACGAAGAACTCGTAGAAATCCTCGAAAATGGTCTGCGTCTGTCACGAGTAGGACAGGTTCTGGTAGAACGCTGCATCGCCGGATGGAAAGAGATCGAGTACGAAGTCATGCGGGATAGTGCCGGCAACTGCATCACCGTCTGCAACATGGAAAACATCGACCCGGTCGGCGTGCACACCGGAGACAGTATCGTCGTAGCACCTTCCCAGACCCTGGGCGATAAAGAATATCAGATGCTGCGTACCTCCGCCCTGAACATCATCAGCGAGCTGAACATCACCGGCGGATGCAACGTACAGTACGCCCTGAACCCGGAAAGCTTCGAATACTGCGTGATCGAAGTAAACCCTCGTGTATCCCGTTCCTCCGCACTGGCATCCAAAGCAACCGGCTACCCGATCGCAAAAGTTGCCGCAAAGATCGCACTGGGCTACACACTGGATGAGATCAAAAATGCCATCACAGGCAAAACGTATGCAAGTTTTGAGCCGATGCTGGACTACTGTGTTGTCAAGATCCCGCGTCTGCCGTTCGATAAATTTATCAGTGCCAAGAGAACACTGACCACGCAGATGAAAGCAACCGGTGAAGTCATGAGCATCTGCGACAACTTCGAAGGAGCCCTGATGAAAGCCATCCGCTCCCTGGAGCAGCACGTAGACTGTCTGATGTCCTACGATTTCACACATCTGGATGATGAGGAACTGACCAGACAGCTTGCTGTAGTCGATGACCGCCGTATCTGGGTGATCGCAGAAGCACTCAGAAGAGGCTTTTCCTATGATAAGATTCATGAGATCACCAAGATCGACAAATGGTTCATCGACAAACTGTGCATCTTAACAGAGATGGAAACAGCCCTGAAGACACAGCCACTGACGGCAGAATTATTAAAAGAAGCAAAACGCATCGAATTCCCGGACAACGTGATCGCACGCCTGACCGGAAAGACCGAAGAAGAGATCAAAGACATGCGTTATGCAAACGGCATCACAGCAGCCTACAAAATGGTAGATACCTGTGCCGCAGAATTTGCCGCAGAGACACCGTACTACTATTCTGTATTCGGCAGCGAAAACGAAGCCATCGAGACAAACGACCGCAAAAAAGTCCTCGTCCTTGGTTCCGGTCCGATCCGTATCGGCCAGGGTATCGAGTTTGACTTCTGCTCCGTACACTGTACCTGGGCCTTTGCAAAAGAAGGATACGAGACCATCATCATCAACAACAACCCGGAAACCGTAAGTACCGACTTCGACATCGCAGACAAACTGTATTTCGAGCCACTGACACCGGAAGACGTAGAGAGCATCGTAAACCTCGAAAAACCGGACGGAGCCGTAGTGCAGTTCGGCGGACAGACCGCGATCAAGCTGACAGAAGCCCTGATGAAGATGGGCGTGCCGATCCTCGGAACATCCGCAGAGAACGTCGATGCAGCCGAAGACCGTGAACTGTTCGATGAGATTCTGGAGAAATGCGGCATCCCAAGACCGTCAGGCCACACCGTATTTACCGCAGAAGAAGCCAAAAAAGCAGCCAACGAACTCGGCTACCCGGTACTCGTCCGCCCGTCCTATGTACTTGGCGGACAGGGCATGCAGATCGCGATCAACGACGAAGATGTAGATGAATTCATCGGCATCATCAACCGGATCGCACAGGAACACCCGATCCTGGTAGATAAATATCTGGTCGGAAAAGAGATCGAAGTCGATGCCGTATGCGACGGCGAAGATATCCTGATCCCTGGTATCATGGAGCATATCGAACGTGCCGGAATCCATTCCGGAGACAGTATTTCCGTGTACCCGGCACAGAGCCTTGATGACCACGTAAAAGCAACCATCGTAGACTACACCAGAAAACTGGCACAGTCCCTGCATGTCATCGGACTGATCAACATCCAGTTCATCGTCTGCGGCGAAGACGTATATGTCATCGAAGTAAACCCACGTTCCAGCCGTACCGTACCGTACATCAGCAAAGTGACCGGAATCCCGATCGTACCGCTGGCAACCAGAGTGATCCTCGGCAAAAAATTAAAAGAACTCGGCTATCCGACCGGACTTGCACCGGAAGCAGACTATATCGCGATCAAAATGCCGGTATTCTCCTTCGAGAAGATCCGCGGTGCTGACATCAGCCTCGGCCCGGAAATGAAGTCCACAGGAGAATGCCTCGGTATCGCAAAGACCTTCAACGAAGCACTCTACAAAGCATTTATCGGTGCCGGCATCAAACTGCCGAAGCATAAAAATATGATCATGACACTGAAAGATGCAGACAAAGAAGAAGGGATCGAGATCGCCAGAAGATTCGAGAAGATCGGATACCGCATCTACGCAACACGCGGCACCGCAAAAGTCCTGCAGGAAGCAGGCGTAAATGCGGTCCGCACCAACAAGATCGAGCAGGAGTCACCGAACCTCCTCGACCTGATCCTCGGCCACAAGATCGACCTTGTCATCGATACCCCGTCCCAGGGCGTAGAGCACTCCAGAGACGGATTTCTCATCCGCAGGACAGCCATCGAGACAGGCGTTAACGTCCTGACCGCTATGGATACCGCCAGGGCACTCGTGACCAGCCTGGAGAACACCGATATCAAGAAACTGACCCTGATCGATATCGCAACCGTGAAAAATATCTAAACAAAAAGAGGATTACAGGGATTATTTTATCTTGAAACTGTGTACAGCTGAAATACGGTATAGCAGGAGAGCATCGTGTAGAAAAAAACACGAAAAAGAAAGAAAAATATTGCCGGAAAACTATTGAAAACGCAGAGAAACTTTGTTATAATAAAAAAGCTAAATAACAAGCAATTCATTCATACTAATTTGGCTTCTTGCATCCCCAAACTGCAAGAAGCAGCTTTGTGAAAGCAAGGCATCAGGAAGAGAAAAAAAGAAAGATATGTAAAGCAAAAAGACACGAAGAAGAACAAATTCTTTTTTCGTGTCTTTTGCTGTGGAAAAGAGATAACTTTTAATTTGGATGTTTTTAAGAAAAGAAACAAAAAGGTTGACACGTATCACATACACAAGTATAATAAACACAAACAAAATCAACACATCAAATCTTATTCGATATTCTATGCCATTCGGCAGGAAAATCCAAACATTAAAGACCTGCACGAAGCGGCAATAAACAGCAGTGATCCAGTCCTGGCAGCTTCGTGCCAAAAACAGAAGAAAAGGAGCGAGGCTTATGGGGCAAAAAGATATTACAGAAAAGGTATTGGAAGATTATAATGATGTTTTTGCAGATATCATAAATGGATTATTATTTGATGGAGTTCAAGAAATCAAACCGGAAGCTCTGGAAAATACAACCGTTCATGCACAGTACAAGGCTGAAGATGGCAAGGTTCATGAACTGGAGCGTGATATTGCAAAATACTGGAAAGAGGAAAAGGTAGAACTTGCAATCTGTGGGATTGAGAACCAGAGCAAGGTGGAGAAGAACATGCCGTTTCGCATCGTTGGATACGATGGGGCGGCATACCGAAGTCAGTTGCAGCAGGAAAGAAAAAAGATGCTGCCGGTAGTGACGATCGTGTTATATTTTGGGACGGACAGACATTGGAACAGCAGGAAAAAGATCAAAGAACTGATGGAAATCCCAAGATGTCTTGATACCTATGTGAATGATTATCAGATGCATATCTTTGAGGTTGCATGGCTGACAGAGGAGCAGATCAGTCACTTCCGCAGTGACTTCAAAGTAGTGGCAAATTTTTTTGTACAGAAAAGAAAAAACAAAGATTATATACCGGATGATCCAACAGAGATCCGGCATGTGGATGAAGTGCTGAAGCTTTTGCAGGTCATGACAGGAGATAGACGTTATGAGGAAATTTTCAGGAAAAAGAAGGAAGGAGTGCACAGTATGTGTGATGTGGCAGAAAGGTTAGAACAAATGGGCATTGCCAAAGGAATCGAGATTGGCAGGAGTGAAGGAAGAACAGAGGGAAAAATTGAAGGCAAAATCGAAGGCAAAATTGAAGGCAAGATAGAAGGCAAGATAGAAGGCAAAATACTGGTATACAGGAATTTATGCCGGGAAGGTTTTAATGAGAAAGAAGCCAGGAGACTTACGGAGTTGCCGGAAGATGTAAGTTTGGAACAGTAAAAGAAATCAACATAAAAGTCCTGCACTCCGCATAAACAACGGCTTGCAGGGCTTTTTCTAATGAGATCATGGTATTCTGCTCATTTGAATTTCCAGAAGAGTCTAACCTGTTCTTTTGCCCAGGCTTTGGCATCGGTTACGCCATATGTTTTTATAATATTCCGTTTAAATTAAAATGGGAAAAAAGGGTTCGAGTTGTCGGGGGCAGTGTATATAGCACAATCACACTGCCAGTAAGGTAGAGAGGAACATGCCATTTCGCATCGTTGGATATGATGGGGCGGCATACCGAAGTCAGTTGCAGCAGGAAAGAAAAAAGATGCTGCCGG
>ENA-UONZ01000254-UONZ01000254.1-human-gut-metagenome-genome-assembly--contig:-C93old-NODE-254-length-95406-cov-15.117335_pt1 | contig 95406 bp, 99 predicted proteins | sample MGYA00242468_ERZ724015 | MGnify/ENA metagenome assembly ERZ724015
TCCGATCCAGATAATCCTGTTCCCAGTCGCTGATATAATCGTCGGACCAGAACTCTAGCAATTTCTCTCGTATGGCTTTCATGGGATCGGACGCGGCGGCCTTGATCGACTCCGTGACCATGTCCTTTATCATCTTCCTCACGAGATCCTTGGCTGATTGCGCCTTGTCCTCCCCGGCGGCCCACGCGTCGGCATAGGCATTGGCAAAATCTTCTATGGCAGATTTTATATCACTACCGAAGATGGCATCTTTGCCGGCTTCCTTATTGTCAGAGATGGCATTGTTGATTTCGTCGATTTGATCCTGCCAATCCTTAATCCGGTCTTTGTCAGTCTTCTTCTTGTCGTTTTCCTCACGGATCTGCTGCAGGATAAGGACTTTCTGCTGTTCAAGAAGTTTGTTCTGCTGGTCGATCAGCTTAGAAGCATCTTTGGAATAAACTTTATCTATCGCCTTACCAAGCTTTTCGTATGATTTATCAAGAACATCAATCTGTTCCTGCATACGTTCTATTTTCTTCTCGTGCCGTTTGTCATTGTTGAAAATATTAAAGACAGATGTTAGAACACCGATACTACCCTGAATAATACCAACAGGGTTAGCAGAAGCAATACTGGTCGCTAACTGACTGGCGGCTCCCATGAGGTTAGAAATATCTCCTAACAATTGTTGTGTCGCTTCGTCACCAGCCAACCCCATCTCATTAAGCCCGCCTACGACTGCATCGAATCCCCCCTTAACCATGTCGATAGAGGCAGCGGCATCACGGAACATCTCTTTAAGAGCATTCTTTTTCGTCAAATCATCCTCGGCCTTCTTGTACTCTTTCAGATGCTTTGAAAGTAGCCCGAAGGGGTTCATAGTCCGAATCTTCTCATCAACCTCTTTTAAGCTGTTGGTAACAGCTTTGGCATCTATTGGATTCAGTTTTAACCCTTTGGCCTTTTCTTTAATGGTGGTACTCAGTTTCTCTAACTGCTCAACTGTCAGGTTATCAAGATTCCCGAATAACTGTTGCCATTCGTCCGATTCCTGTAGCATCTGACTATTCAAAGAAGACAATGCCTTCTGTTTTCCTTCCATGAGCTTAGCAGTTAGATAAGCATCCTTGCTCTCTACTGCTGCTGCAATATCCGTATCCCATTTTTCCCGAAGGTCTTTCTCCTTTTGCTTGAAATCGTTTAAGTTATCGAGTAGAGAACGATAGGTTTCCTGTTGTTGCGCCTTGTCTATGTCGGTTGTGTATGACTTGTGCTGATCTTTAGTCATTCCACCAGTCTTTAACTGTTCATCAGCCCATTTACGCTCCTTGTCGTACCGGTCTTTGATAGAAGATAACTTACGCTCTTCTTCATTCAGAAAAACATCAGTGAGAACTTTAGTACGTTGCTTGTACTCTTCGGCGTATTCCTTCTCAATACGGGCGATATCCGCTTTCTCCTTCTCTTTAGCCGCTAGCTCACGGTTATCGAAGGTGGTGAGGACTGACGGGTCTTCTTTACCTTTCGATTCCTTGATTTTCTTTTGGTACTCCTCTTTCTCCTTCTTAATAGCGGCTATGGTGTCTTTTGTTTCCTGTTGAGCCAAAGATAGACGCTTCGCCTTACCGTCTTCCATAGCGGAGATACGGGAGGCTTGGAGTTTTAATTCACTATCAAGGATGGAACGGTTGAGTTCTTGTTGAAGCTTTAGTCGCTTTGCTGCTTCATTTTCAGCCTTACCCGTTATATCATACTTAGCGAGTTCTTTTTGTGCCTGTTTAATCTCACGAGTATACTTATTCCATTTCTCTGAGTTCTTCTCTGATATATCCAAAGCGTCACGAGCTGTCTCAGCTTCCTTTTTCTTCTTTTCCCAATAAGCTTTATTTTGAACAATAGTTGTGTTATTACCTGTCAAGGAGTTTATCTTACCGGTTGTCTCGTCTATTTGCTTATTCAAAGCATCGAGCTTAACGTTATTGATAATATCAGGCATCCCCATCCATACAGAAGCTATATCCTCTGATCTTGTCAGAGTTTTTTCAAGCTCATCCTTTTCCTCGACAAGACGTTTTTTTACATCTTCATAATGCTTGACCTTCTCTTCGACTGGGGAATTGGCTTCCCATTGGGCCTCTTTTATCTTGTCGATCTCTTCTTTGTGAAGTTTCACAAGGTTATTTGCAGTCTCTAACTGTTCATTTAATTTAGAGACAGCGATTTCATTATTAGGAAGTGTCGCCGCACTGGATATGGCTTTTTTTAAGTATTCAATTCTTTTCAAATCGTCCTCATAAGCCTTAACTGCGTCGTCCATTTCTCTTTTCTCATTAATAGAAGAAAAAATCTTCTTCTGCTGGTCTTGTGGCAAGTTCTTGAATTCTTCAAAAGTCATGGTTCCCAACTCAGGGAATAACTTTATAAGCTCTTTGTATGCCTTTACCTGTGAATAAACGGATTCAGTCTCACTGTTTATCTTTGAGATCAGACTATCGGTTTTAGAGGTAAGTTCCTGTTTTCTACGTGCAGCTTCTTCTTGTTCTTTATTAAGTTGCTTTTGAGCTTTCTCGGCAGCGGTTGTGCTATCATGTAGAACCCACATAGTAGCGGCAAAACTGGCTACGATAGTGGCAAGTAAGACATAAGGATTAGATAGCATTGTAGCATTAAGCAGTTTATTAATCTTTACCAATGCTTCACTTTTCAAATATAGTAGATTTTCAGCCATTGTAAGCCCATTTGTTGCCACGCTAACAGCAATTATCGCAGCTTTATGGACACCATATAATGCTATCAATGACACAAGGACTTTACCGACTCGTTCATAATTCTCTACAACTCCAGTAGCCATTGAAATCGTAGCAGATGCCACCCCTTGCGTATCCTCTCCTATTGAATTCAACATCTGATCCCAAGCATCACCCAAATTCGATATTTGGCCGGACAGGGTTTGAGACTGCTTTTCCATCAAGTTATAGAACTGACCACCCTCGTCTGTCATTTTTTTTATGACCTTTTCAACCTCCGTGAAACCGATTTGGCCAGCAGTGACCATCTTGTTTATTTCTTCTTCTGTCTTGCCAAGCAAAGAGGCTAATTCTTTCACCAAAGGGATACCTCGTCCCATGAATTGCCGGACATCTTGAGTGAACAAGCGGCCTTGTGTTTGAGTCGTACCGTAAAAATAGACCAGATCACCAAGCGGAATAGAAAGACCCGATGCGATATTACCCAATCGCACAAGAGTGTCATTTACATTCTCGGCGGCTGTACCATAGGCAAGAAGCTGTTTCGCTCCATTAGCTACGCCTTGCAGGTCGAAAGGGGTTTTGGCGGCGGTCTGTACCATCTGAGACATGAGCATATCTGCTTTCTCTTTGGAGCCAAGCATAGTCTCAAAGGCCATCTGAGTTTTCTGAAACTCGCCCCGAACCTGCACCATATCGGATATAAAACTCTTCATGGCTGCGATACCACCAAAAGTCGCAAGAAGTTTTTTCAGAGAAATTTCGTTTTTCTCTTGGGCGTTCGTTAAATTACTAATCGCCCGGTCGTAACCAGACATTTCATCCTTCAAGCCCTTCACGGTCAATCTCGCACGTTCTTGTTCGGCTCTTAGATTATTCAAAGAAACACGCTCATCTTCAAGCAGCTTCTTTTTGCTTGTTATCTGAGCGGATATTAATGGCTTATTCTCTTTATCCGCAGAACGATAAGCCTCATTCAATCTCCGGATCTCCGACTGAAGGTCAGCGACAACCTTTTTCTGATCGATTAATTTCCATGTGATAGAATCAACATTCTTCTGTGAGGATAGCAATTCGGCAGATGCCCTATTCGTAGAGGACTGAAGCTCATTAAACGTGTCCACTGTCTTTTGAGCTAATATATCATACTTATCTTTCGCTGTTTCAAGCTGTTTTGCCAACTTATCCAACCCCTTTTTATCATCCCAATTATTGAATGATGCGATTTTGGCTTTTATCTTTTCAATCTCATCGGCGCTCTCCTTCAGTTTCTTAGGATATTCCCCAAGATGTTTAATCCACTCTTCAAACCCGGAATCGGAAGGGTTGAAGTTTTCCATCAGCTTCTTCATCCTATTGATAGAGTTATACAACTCATCAACAGGATGTTTGTTCGCTTTAATATTAAACTCAAGTTTCGCCATATCGTTTTTTCGATAAAAGTAAACAAGAGAACTCCCACCCTACCTTTTTTATCCAATGGATACATGACAATGCTTTTATTGTCGTAAAATAATTTGCTTATATATATTTTTAAGGTATTTTTGCTGAAAACAAACTATTATGGCACTAATAAACTGTCCCGAATGTGGTAAAGAGATAAGTGACAAGGCGGCAAGCTGTCCTCATTGCGGTAATCCGATGAATCAGCCTGTACAGGATGAAGAATATCTCTGTTGCCCTAAATGTCATTCACGAGAACTTCACACGGAACAAAAGGGATTCAGTGGAGGAAAGGCTTTAGCCGGAGCGGTGGTCGCAGGAGGAATCGGTTTGCTTGCTGGTACTATTGGAAGTAAAGACGTACAAATCACATGTTTGAAATGTGGAAATAGATTTAAAGCTGGAGAAGCTTACATTGAAAGAAAGAATCAATCGGAAGACGAAATAATCCTCAATATTACTAGGACACAGGGCAAACTGCAAGCTGTCAAATATTACAAAGAGACCAAGAAGATAGGTATAAAAGAGGCTAAGGATTACGTTGACAAATTAAATGGAGATATTCCTAATAATAGCAATAATGCCGGTTGTGCCAGTGTCATACTTCTATTCATCCTTCTTGGCAGTGCCCTATATATGATCTGCTAAATAATAAAAAAGCGCACGTATACTCTTTTTGAAAGAGTATGTAACCTATACTTCATATTTATTTAATTATACTATAATCTATATTATTAATGAGGGCGTATATAAGGTCGCATATAAGGTTGAACATAAAGTTGACATTAATTAAGAGGATTACTTATTAAGACGGCGTTTTATTGAATTTAATGCCTGTAATCTATTGTTTTCTACTTGTTTGACTTTGTGATTTAAATTTTTGTTCTGAATGTGATTTACAATAGCATCTTCCAGACCTTTCATATCAAGTTTGCAAGACACAAAAGTCCGTTTGTTATAACCGATCTCAGACATCAAGAACCCACGTGCAACAAGCTCTTTGAGCATCTTCTTATAGTGATAGTCGGTTGTGTACTGTTTATATGCGGCTGTAACCTTTTTATCTTTCAGGATAAACTCTAATTCATCTTGATTTTTAGCCCCGAACATTCGACACTTAATCATTGATCCTGTTGTTTCTGCGAAATCCTTATTGCCGATAATAGAACGTATGCCAGCGTACATGGCAAAAAGAGCTTTCTCATAATCCGTTTTTGGATTTTTGTAAAAATCAAACATCATGTCTTTCTTGATCGAAACTAAAGGTTGATTTGTAAAACCATTGTAAGCAGAGTAATACGTTTTATAGGTTTTGGCAACAGAAGATATATCGTATTTCATTTCAAGAACATCCTTTACTTGTCTTAACCTGTGGAACTCTTCTATTTCGTCTTTGAAATCAGGATTCTCTTTGCAATATTCGTAAATACTCTCTATATTTTCATCAGGAATAAACTCATAACCATCAAAACCATTATAATCGTCGTCACGAAAAAAATCTCATCAAACTCCAATTGACGAAATCTTTGTTTAAGACTATTAGTTAAGCCACCACGATAATAGCAGTATACCACTTGTTTTAGAGCATTGTATTCGTCTATTTGTAGTGTTTGGGAACTCGATATATCCCTACATCGAAAATGTCGCTAAAGCCGTTCTTTGGCTTTTTGAAAATTTCTTGAATTAATGGTAATGGGAATAGGATATATTTGAAACTTTCCATATATTTTCAGTTGTAAATTATTGAATTACAATATAATAGTGTAAATATACTATTGAAACGCTCCATGATTGTTTGGCGACACATGGGGCGTTTGGTGGTTATAAGCCGGGTGTTCTGGCTTTAATTCATTTTTATTATAATATTTTCAAGCGTTTCGTATTTCGTTTGAATTGCTTGGAATTTCTCATTTAACTCGTTAATTAACTCTTCAATTTTAGAAATCATAATTAATCTTATTTTTTTGTTTTTATTGGTATTCTTATCATATTCGGATTCTAGGTCATAGATTAGTCCTCTTCTAATAACGTTCGTGCAACGTATTTTTTCACAAGGATGAACTCCGTATATTGTGGGAATGCTATTTTTTTGTATTGTGAATAATCATTAATTAGTGAAATGTATGATTCATATTGACTGAAAAAGAATTTAAAAGATTCGTTTATTTTATCATTTAGCTTATCTGTTGTGGTCGTAACAGATAAGCTAATTCTGTATTGCTCGCTTGCAATCATATCCTTTACTATTTTTGAAGTTAACTTCATGAAAATATCTTTGTTCAATTTTTCATTTGATTCTATATAATCTATATATTTTAAAAGGGATGATATATAGTCGTTATGTGTTTCATTTATTAGATTATCACATCTACTAACTTTGGTGTTGAAAATAGTTTCTAAGTATTTTTTATTTCTTAATTTCTTGTTTTCAATAAGCTCTTTAAAGAAATTAATTAATTCAATTATAATTGTTTCCATAGGATACTCTTTTATAAATTTTCCGCTAATTTCTTAATATCCTCCTTACTATTGATAACATGTGTATCCTTACCGATCCGGACGGCTCCAACTACTTCGTCAGAAGACTTATCGAACAGTTCTGCCACAGGAACATCGAGGGCATTGGCGATTTTCTCCAGTGTTTCCAAGGTCGGATTGCCATTGATGGCACGGCTTAGGCTCTCCCTGACCATTTGCATTCTATCAGCAAGTTCACCTATAGTAATACCCTGTTCTTTACAAATTTCTTTAACTCTTATATTCATATTGTCATGTGATATTATATGTATGGACGCAAAAATAGTCTATGTAACCTATATAATCACGTTTTGTTTATTAAATAACGTTAAATATCAAATGTATTATTGTTTTGTGTTTGTTGATGTGATAATAAACGCTACATTTGCGATATAAAAATAACTCATAATATCACAGCTATGACAAACGAAGACAACATGAACAACGAACTGGCAGCGTTAGCCGCCATGAGTGAGGCAGAAGCCTGTGAGATCTACAACGTAGACTACAAAGACGAGGCTATACAGTACATAGTTGACTATTGGACTTGCATAGCTTGAAAACGATTACACATAAACAACTAAACATAAACGATTATGAGCACTACATTCAAAAACAGCATGAGAGAAGTAATGAACCTCGTTTGGCAAATGGTAAAGAGAAACGGTTACAGCATGAGTGAAGCCCTTAAAACGGCATGGGCAAACATTAAGTTGAAAGCAAAAATGAAATCCGGCATTGTCCGGTTCTACTTTCGCAAGGTTGATGGATCAACCCGTGAGGCGTTCGGTACGCTATCTGAAAAGTTGATGCCTGAAACGAAGGGCACAGGCAGAAAGTCGAACGATACCCTGTTTACCTACTTCGATACAGAGAAGGGCGAATATCGGTCTTTCAAGAAAGCTAACTTATTATCAATCGCTTAATACTTTGAGCCATGAGATTTATAGGTAGAACATTTGAACCCATTCAATCGGATTATGTTGGCATAGACGATATTGTAAGCGTGAACAGTATTATAGGTTGGCTCGACTTCATCGGGCAAGAGGTAGTTGCCGTAATAGATGAAAACAATAGACTTCATCGGATTGAAATCAAAGATATTCGTTCAATCGTGAAGTACACGACTTTCATTGAGGGTAATATGACTAATATTCTGATTAAAGATTTATTAGCGGCATAGCGCACGATTACCAAAGGCCGCCCGAACCATTTTAGAGGCGGCCTTTACCTAATTTACGACAATGCGTCTATTGTCGTTTATAAGGGTTGAAAATATTCTTTGAAAGATTTGGTAGGTAATAATTTTGTGATATGAAAATAAGCGGTTACGTGGTAGTTACCGGATAAAATATTTAAGGGCATTGATTTTAGTTGCAAACTACCACTTTAGGCAACTTTGATCTTTGCCCTTTGCTTTTTCTTGTCAAGCGAGACTGAAAGGGCAAGGTAGAACGGCATACTTCGGGGTTCGAGTCCCCGGCTACCACTTCGGTCAAAATAAAATCCTCAAAGGTAGTGCTTGACCGAGCTACCAATGAGGATAATAATAACTTCTAATAGCGCAAAGTTATGGATTCAGAAAAAGAAAACAAAGAAAAACGAAGTATTTTTTCGTATCAAGGCATTGACATTTCGATATGTGAGTTTAGCAATATGGTGTATGTTAACTGCTCACAGGTAAGCAAGCATTTTAAACCGGCTATTTCAACATGGCTAAGGCATAACGATATGATTGAAGAATATTGCGTGTCCAAAGGCATGAAGAAGAATCAGGTTGTCAGGGCTTTTATGTGGCTATGTGAAGATATCGCCCTTGCTTACTCAAAAGAAGTTGACAAAGAGTTCTACGAATGGCTGAAAGTAAAAATAAGTGAGTTTAAGAATAATGAAGTGGTAACAGTAAAATTGGATGATATGGAAGTACAATTAACAAAATCAAGTACCAGCAATGAAATCAAGGATTATTTCAACGCTGTTTTAATGCTGTCAAAGCAAAAAGAAGAATATCCTGTAAATTTGGATGATGTTTGGCCGTTAGTATATACAAGAAGAGATTCAGCTATAGATGCCTTGAAAAGAGATTTTATAGAAAATGATGATTACATAACCGTGCGGCAAAATCCGCAAGGAGGAAAACTCGCTTCGGAATTCACCGGAGCGAGTTGGGGTGGCAATAACAAACTTGACTATCATCTTACCGTATCTTGTCTTGAGTATTTTATAGTTAAGAAAGTTCGCCCGGTTTTTGAAGTTTACCGCCAAGTCTTTCATCACACAGCAAATAATCAAAAGATGGTTTCGTCTTCGCCTTTGGTCGAAGTTAAAACGAAAATCGCTACCGCTGATTGGTTGGCGAAATTTTTACGCTTGAATGATTCGTCTAAACTGGCACTGGCAAAAACAATAGCCGATCCTTTGGGGTTGCCAACCCCGGATTACACAGAATCGAAAGATCAACTTCTTTCTGCCACTGAATTATTAAAACGAGTTGGTTCTTCATTGAGTGCACAAAGTTTTAACATGAAGATGAAAGCGAAAGGTTTTATAACTGAATTAGAGCGTCAGTCCCATAAAGGCGTTAAGAGGTTTAAGTCTTTGACTGATTCCGGTTTACAGTTTGGCGAAAATCAAGTGAATCCCAATAATCCGAAAGAGACACAACCTTTGTATTATGCTCATCGGTTTGATGATTTACTTTCGATGTTAGGCTAAAAATAATGCGCACCCGCTTTTCACGATCCGGGTGCGCATTATTTTGAAATCATTAAACCGATGAATCGGATACGATAAATACACAATAAAAAGAATAAATCTCAGACGATATTTATAGCACCTTTTACAAATAAGCCGGATTCTCCCAGCTTTAATTCATAATTCCCTATATATAGCAATTGGGTCAATAATACATTCATTGCTTAATCTACCAACAAATAGATTTTCTACATTTGCTATTTTATCAACAATGTTTTGTGTTGCTTTTTTAAATCCAACAGGTTCCTCGCTGGTCTTCTCATCTTTTTCCAAATCAGACCATTCAACCGAGCTCTCTCCTGTTTGAGTAATTAGACCTAATATTTTAAACTCTGACTCCGTTCTCCTCGAATATTTAGCTATTAGTGCATCTTCTGTTTCCCTCAAATATTCACGGTTTAATATTGATGAAAAAGTTATCTTATTTTCATTAGATGGTATTATAAACTCTAATTGTTTTTTATATCCATATTCCAAGATCAAACTTAACCGATCTATAAAACCATCATCAAGTATCAAGCCTTCTTTTTCTAATGCTTTTTTGTATTTTACATTAAGACTTTTAACTAAAGCTTTAGCTTGTGCCTTTCTATCTGGATTTCTAATTATTTTTGATGTTTTTGCCAAGTTGAACAAATCATCGTTTAAATCTTTATAAGACATGTATCCAATAGCTTCACCTATACTATTAAACTGATCAACGGTATCTTTTAACATTCCGTAATCATTAAAAATTGCTTTTCCAGACACAATCACAAAAGTCTTATCTGATAATTCTTGAAGAGTTGTTTTATCATCAACTGTAAATAACAAAGAATTATCTTTTAATTTATCTTCAAATAAATTATAAGCAAAATCATGGAAATATCGCTTTTCTGTAAAAGATTGTTCCTTTATAAGTATATCACCTAAAACACTTCCACTTGCAAGTTTTCCTTTTTGTTGTTCTGACTCAGAATGAGATAATTTATTACCAGACAATACATATTCAGTTAGTCCTTCAAAAAGTTGTGAGGATATTGAATACATTTTGTATTCATCTAAATAGACAAAAGATTTAATACTTCCCATTTTCAAATTCTTTTCGACGTTGTTCTCTATTTTTTAAATATTGCTCAATACTATTATTTCTTGTATCAATTATGGATTTTATACCAACACACGCTCCTACGACACATGATATGCCTACTATAATTAGATAGATAATGCTAAATGTTCCCATGTTCAATAGAGTCTAATTTATTGATAACAGAATTACTAAATATCAGAGAAACGATGCATAATCCTATAGAACCATATAAAGCGGCATTTTTATCTAATAGTTCATAAGAAATTTGTTCTGAAACGTATAACATACCTAATGTAATAGAAAGAAGGATAATAAAAAAAGTTGACCACCACACTAAAGTTTCTTTATTATCATCATTTATTTCACAAGCAGGATTACGTCTCATTTTCAATCTCAAGCTATTTAACTCATTCATATTTGTCAAGTTCAATGTTAATCCTAAGAATACAAAATCTACAGCATTGAACAGAAACTCCCATTTTCGAGATGATAGAAAAACAAATACAAGAAATCTAATAATGAAAGGTAAAGCCCCCACTATCACAGTATAGTACAACCAACGTCTCTTTTTCATTACTTCCCATATTTACATATGGGACAAATATAGAATATTTAAATGTAACAATTATTCTAAATGCATATTTTATTTTTTCTTCTTCAACAAATCCTTCCCCGACATTTTTATTACTTCTTTTTTCTCTGTTCCCTCATAGACTGCCTTCGGTTTATCTGCGCTCATTAAGAGTAAGAGAAGATAAGGAAGTTCCTCATACACCTCCCTGTAGGATAGATGTAAGTTTTCCATGAATGAGACGATACTTCCGGCGATGGTATTGCCTCCTACTATTTTGGTTTTACTGTCAGATTCGCCAGCTCCATCGCCAACTGGCAGACCACGAAAAAATCACGTCCGGTTATTAGCTCAAAAGCGACAAAATACGCTTGCAATAATTCTTCTTTAGAACCTGAAAGCATCTCTCGTTCGAGACTTTCAGCTTTTTCTTGAAAGTCTGGGACATCACCAGCAATCAAGAAAGAAAGCCCCTTGATGATATTATCCAAATTTGCGGAAACTATCTTTATTAACTCCCGCATAGTCCCATTCTCCGGTAAATCAACCTTACTCAAATACTGGGTAGCCCTCATTATCACTTTAATAGCCGGGGCTTTGATTACATAGACCTTTCCTCCAACAATGATTGTCTTTCCGTAGGTTCCGGAAAGCAATTCTGATACATTTTTTGTAGCTTCATTCATGGCTTATAAAATTAGAGGGTGATTTCTCACCCTCGTTATTAACTTATCCCTGCGGAGCGGAATCTTCCCCGTCTTCCCAACGTTCGATAGGAACCCCTGCTTTAGTTGGTTTCAACGCCGTAAAGACAAGGGCCAAGCCGATTGCTTTCTCATTGGCCTTGCCGGAAGCTGTAACACCAGCACGAGGGAAAATGATTCTCACACTGTCCTCAGTTGTGGCACGAACGGTAAACTCCTTACTCTCCACATGGTCAGCACGTTCCCATGTACCCGGCTTACCATCCGCACCAGCTGTAAATTTACCTCCTTGGAACTTAGCCTTAGTGTTAAGATCATACATACCAATAGAAGCATTGATCTTAACCGCACCTGGCTTCTTAGAGGAATAATAGGTATTTCCAGCTACATCCTTGTAATCCTTGATCTCCGGATCTTCATCCTCATAGGTGAAGGTATCCTCGTGGACTACCGGGACTTCTTCGAAAACAGTACCTTCGGCACCATCAGCCCCGATCGGCGCAACCTCCAGCTTCTGAAGGTTTACAACAACGACTTTTTTATTTTCTGCCATAATTATCTCACATTTAAAACTTCAAACATTATTTTCGCATTCACAAAATGACACTTTAGCGGTGCATCTGTCTCTTGATGGGTAGAATAGACCTTGTAACGATAGATAGAACCGTCAAAAGAGGAAACAGAACGTAAACCAGACGCTTGCCGCTCTAATTCGGTCAACCTCTTTTTGTTTGCCATTCCATTAATATCAGGCACACAGAAATTAACTTCAACGAAACCTTTATTCCAATAAGTTCCCGGTTTGGGTTCTTTCGAGATAACAGTTATCCTTTCTTCGGTAACTTTTCCTTCCGGTATCGCATCCTTCTTGTAAGTAGGGATACCGAACGGCTTCAAGTCCCGAACCAAAATAGTTTCTATGTCGCCTGTTACTATCATTCAAATTTCTCTTTTAAAAGTCTCTCCGCCTCCAAAGCGGCACCACTCAATACTTCAAATCCTTTAGCTTCTACAAAAGAGGCGTATTCCGTCTCATTCTTCAGCGTCAACCCCGTTTCATCTACTTCATATTCGTTAGACTTACGAAGAGTACCGGTGATGTCCTGATAATCTCCATTATCCTTAGCGTACTGGACAGCTTCCTCTCCTACTTCAATCATAGCTCCCTTGACTTCTTCATAGAACTCATCAAAGGCAGCATCTACATCTGAGATGTCAAAATCTACAACCATATTTCCGCATACTTGAAACAGTTAGACTTACCGGACTTGATAACCTTTCCTTCAGCTCTCACGCTTTCTCCGTTGAGGATTCTCACCTCGGTACCAACGTTCATCTTCTCGCCCTCATAGACTACATGATAATTATAGTCGTACATTACTCCGTTTACGGAGATTTGCTTCATCACGCCATTATCATCACACCGGCAAGAACCGAAGTCTTTCCAATCCTCTTTCGGGGGGATCGGATTCATGTCCTCGTCAAATGACGGGCCGGACACGACCTTGACCATTAATCTATGTGGAGCAAATATCATAAGAACTTGACTTTGGGTTTATCAGTATTGAGTTCGTCTTTCAGCCCGTACTTCTTACACAAGAAAGAATAGTAGTCCTTAATACCTTGAATGTTCCATGACATAGAGAAACCGCTTTCACTAATAGAGGTAGCCCGAAGTAAAAGAGAGGGGATGAACCTCGCCATCGCCACAGAGACACGACCATAACAATCCTCGTTCATCTCATCCTCTCCGCTTATTTTCGAGGAAAGACACATATCTAGAAGGTCAGCCTCCGACAACTGAACGCCGAAGGTCTGAAACCTCTGTGATATGTATTCATTTACCGTCATGCGTTCATCGTAGAAAGATCGAAGTTCACAATCTTGTTCGGAGCGGTAAACTCGGGAATCCATTCGGCGGTGTATTCCATGTATCTACCCTCTTCGTCACGATAGTTGCATACGGACATCTGACCTTCCGCTGTATTGTAAGAACGTCCCGGTACTGGGTCTGTCATTACATACGGCTTGTGGTGGCGCATCTTCATCACTTTGTCAGACCGCAACAGGGTGATACGGTCGTCTGGATAAATCTGTACGTTCTCTCCGTTTTGATTCTCAACGTAATCTTCCTTGATTTCAATTGCCGGAAGACCGATACCTGTAAATACGCTAGATGCCATTTGGTCTGTAACCAATCCAGCATTAACCATGAACTCACGCTCGCCAAGAATCATCTTGAACTTATCCCCGAACTCGGAAGCACCTACAATATTCTTCATGAATGTGTTACGAGACATAATCATTTTGGAGAACACACCGTATTTAGCTTTCAGCTTCTGAATCTCCTGCTGCAAGTAAGAGATAAATTTCGCTTTTTCTGCCACTGTCGGAGTGATGAAGTGGAACGGTAGCTCAATATCAAGCAACTCGATATTTTCCTTGTTGTCTGCCAAGTGAACTTGTGCCTTTCCGGTCATCAGAAGTTCGGGAACGATAATATCCATACGCTTATGCGGAGCAAGCAGGATTTGGCGATAGTCATCAACGATGAAATCAATGATTTCCTGTAATATTGTACGCTGGTCGGCAGTGTTTGCCGCATTGAACTTGTCGATAAGGTCCTGCAATTGTGACAGGCGTTCAATATCCATCTGATAACGGTCACCCAAATAGGCGATTTCAGTATAACCGCTTCCGAGTGAGCGTCTTTCGCGGATGGGCTTCTGGTCATTCTTGCCAAGGATGGAACCGGCAACGACACCTGTAACTGTTCCCAAATAAGTTTTGAAAACACGCTGCTTGGTTTCCAAAAAATCACCATATTGTTTCCAATAGATTGTGTCCAGTCTCATTTGGAGAACACGGTCAATAATCGCTTGGACGATATTAGGGTCTGTGAATAAAGTCTGTATAGTCAAATTCATAACTCTACTTTTTAATGATTAATACTCAAACTGGAAACGTGAGGTCAATCCCACTTTATCCAGTTCATGAATAGGAAGAACCAGCTTGCTTTCCTTGACTTCGTAAGCCTGCATCAGGAGAGTACAGAGAACAGCTCCGTCACTCTCAACTTTCTTCGCATCATAAAGAACGAAGTTCGCTGTATTCTTTTTCACTGTGCCCGCTACTGCAGTCGCCTCAAATAGAATTACATCCTTAGCGATATTCTCACCGAAAGCCGCTTTGATGGTTAATACATCGTAGGCTTTATTGGACTTGTCGATAGATGCTACTTCCGCACCTTTCTTTCCGCTTCCGATAAACATGCCCACATAAGCCAGAGAATCCTTTGCTATCTTGATAGACAAAGCGGTTTCTCCGGTAGTGTATGCCTCAATAACTCTCACATTACGGACGGGAACGAGTGTCCGTTTCTTCAAGTCCACTTGTACTGGGGTGAATACAGGAAGAGTAGAACCTACTACGAGGTTGGTAATATCCAACTTCCACGGCCCGCTCTTTCTGACACCCGTTTCTACACGGTAAAACTCTTCCGGTTTGTACTCCGGGGTCAAGTTATACTTAGTACCTGCTGCCATAAATTTTACTTTTTAGATTCAACAATTTCTTTTGTACCTTCCGAAATCATACCTGCGATAGATTCGTTTTCTTTCTCAATCTTCGTTTCTGCTGATTCGGGAGGGGTCACACCTTTGAAGCCGTCATTTGCGAACTCCTGTTTCAAGTCCTTGAAATAAACATCCAAGTCCTCATCGTCCTTGATGGCGCATCTTTTGGCGTAGTTTTCGGGAATACCATACTCCTTAGCCTTTGCCAAAATCTGCTCTTGACGGGTAGCTTGCAGCTTTTCTTGCTTCAAGGTGGAAACCTCTGTCAAAAGGCTCTTATTGGAATCAATCAAGGCTTGCGCCCATTCAGGCACATCGTCTTTATTTTCTTCCGTTTTGGTAGCAGTGGTAGTCTCGATTGGCTTTCCTTCTTTGAGGTTATACTTCTTTTCGTAGTTGGTCACTGCCGTTTTTGAAGCATCCCCGGCACGGAAATCGCCATAGGAATTTAACACGTCCGAAAAGCTGATACCCTCAACAATGGAGTTTACCTTTGTCTCGTCCGTTACACCCTCTGCCTTTTTAGTGGCTATCCGGGTTAAGATAGCAGTATCCACCCCAGTGAATTTCTGTTGTAGTCCTGCCAAAATTTGTTCTAAGATTGTCATACCGTATGAATTTAATTTATAAATTACTACGGTAAAATTCGATCTTAATAAAGAGAATGAGAAATAATCAGATAGGTAATATACGACAATCAATCTATTGTCATAAATATGGTATAAAAAAGGCGTGAAACCGATAATGAATCACGCCTTTCGTTTGAATCTAAAATTCCTAAGTGTATTATGATAACTTTTTCTTCTTTACTTCCTTAATAGACCCAATAGTTAAAGCCACTATTGGAATAAGATTTAATCCTAATTGTAGAACATAATTTATATACGCTCGATTTAATATAACTGGAATTAAACCAAAAATCCATTGAGTTATCCAAGTTAAAAAAACCAGAATTCCTAGTCCAAATATAACCCCAATAATAGTGGCTACTTTATCTTTTTCAACAACAAAAGGAGCAAATATTAAGAATAACAATAATAATGCCAATAGAATAACCCATAGAAGAGAAGACGTTACAGTGTGCCACATTTGATTTCTCTCAACTTCAGGACACCATTTTCCTATTACAGGAAATACATTACCATTTGAATTTGCAATATTTACCTCTGCATTTTTTTCTATATTTGCATTTTCAAATAACGAAGCAAACCATTGGAATACATTTTTTCTATTGATAGCCTTCTCTATTTTGTCATCAAGATGAGACAAAATAACAGAGTCTGATTCACATACAGCTTTTGCTTCTTCAACTTTTACTATATAATCAATTTCTATTTTATTTATCCAATAATATGAAGTTCCCAAGATATTGTCTAATACCATAACTACTAACACCAGCAATAGTGGAATGGCAATCTTCCGAGATACAGAAATCCTATCGCTTTCAAAGAAGCCAATAAATTTCCTTATCAATTCTTCCATGTTTAAATATTTATCTCAAGTTCTTTACCTATTAAGTCGAAATTCTCCAACTACTGTTTGCGAGGTTTATGTACTCCAGCTACATAGTGCCACAACTGACATTCATTGATTCCGGTAATCCGACTCAATGCGGCTTTTATGAAGATGCTGCTGTAATGTTCGAACTTCTTTCATGTCGTTCTCAATCTCCTTCATGTCATTGCCCACAGTAATTATTGAAGCGCCTTCGATATAAGCATTCAGATTTTTCCAGCCTGTTCAACAATCACTTCCACGCTTTTCATCACATAGCAGGAATAAGCTCAACATTCAATCCCAAAGCAGAAGCAATACGATAAAAGGTAGAAACTTTAGGTTCTGTTTTCCCAGTTTCAACACGAGAAATATAAGACTTATTAGTTCCTATCTTTTCAGCAAGTTCTGCTTGGGTCATATTCGCTTTCTTCCTGGCTTCCTCAATGAGTTGACCTGTAAAGAAAGCATTAGCTCTATCCTCAGCAGCTTTACGCTCCGGGGTTCCTTCTTTGCCGAATGCGGCATCTAATTGCGCATCGACATCAAACATCTTTAGTTCTTTTTCGCTCATAATATTCTTTCTTTAATTTTAATGCCTTATCTATTTCTTTATCGGGCGTTTTCTGTGTTTTCTTCTGAAAGCCATTGAATAATATAACAATTTGTCCCTCATCAAAACAAAAGAAAATCCGATAAATATTACCTTGCCATTCTATTCTTAACTCATATAAACCATCTTTGAGAAACTTAACGTACTTTGCCGGTAGCCTATCTTGAGTTTTTAATAAAAGCAAGCCATACAAGACTTTCTCTTGCGTACCTTTGTTTAAGGTATCGAAAAAGTCTTTATAGTAGTTTTCGTATGCTATTATCTTTCTGTTCATGTAGCAAAGATAACAAAAGTTTATCAGTTGAGCAACTTTTAAGCAAATATTTTCATCCCTATACAAAAATAGCGGTAACTCCGAAGAATCACCGCTAATGTCCCATTTTTCTTATTCAAAAATTATATACCCCGTAATTTTTCTGACTAAGAAGCATTTTTCTGTCCCTTATTTCCGATTTGCTCATTCTTTGCCGCTTGCTCCTCCTTGATTTCTGCAAGTTCCTCTTCCACTCTGTCAGCATTCCCGGCAAACATGATTCCCTCACGCGTTGACCAGATGCCACCACTGACAGCGGAAACAGCAGTAGTCACCTTATCGCTCAAATCATCAATCATATATGGAACCAGTTCCGTCTCTATGTCGATGGTCTGTGATGCCTTGCTAAATTCGGTTGGATTGATAGAGCCTAAAGCGGAAACAATGAAATTTACTCTCCGTTGTAAGAACTCACCGATAACCTCACCGTGATTTTCTACTGCCATATGTGCGCCCATGAACATAAAACGAAAAGCGGTGCCGGAAGCCTTGCCAACGCCTTTCAAGGTTTCAAAAGAAATACGTGGAGTGTTCGACATATCATAAGCGTTGTTCGTAAGCGTTTCGGCTTCAAAACGAATTGTTTCAGGAACTTGGTTCCACGTCAAGTATTGAGCATCCGCACCATCTTCTAATTTGACTATCCTATCTTTTGTTTTGCCAGCAAATCCGGCTACACTACCGACTAATTTCAGCAACGGAAAGAAATGATAGTCAATACAATCGGCATAATTGGATAACAGTTTCTCTAATCGGACACGGAAAGTCTTAATCTTCTTGCAATAAGGTTCGGGGCGGTAAGCATAGAGAACTGGCAGTTTAGGGAATCCATGAGCGAAAGACGTTCTTTCCTCATATCCTTTGGACAAATCCCACTGATAAACAGCCTTGTCCGTGATAGTCATAAAGCAGGTGACTTCCGAGTCATCCATGAGCTTTTTCTTGTACTCACGGGAGAAAGCAATCATTTTGCCTTCATCGTTGAAGAACGGATAAAGTTTATCCCCACGGAACGGAGACCACAAAACGCTTTTCAGTTTCTTAGTTGGTTTTACTTTGCCTCCAAATGTAGTCTTAACTTTCTTCCAGAACTTCGTCCAAAACGAATCATCATCGGTAACATACCAATATTCGGCTACCTCTTGTTCGGAAAGCCAAGCACGGACTATCTTCTTATTCTGGTATTTGATTTTATTGGATTTGAATACAGTTTTGACCGCATCCAACAGCTTCTTTTCATCATCATCAGTCGGAGTGCAATTCATAGACGGCTCTGTGCCGACCGTAAAAGCGGTTTGGATGTTCACTATATCCTGTTCTAAAGGGATGGAGATACGGTTTACCGGTTCGGTCTTGTACTTCGCTTCGATTTCATAGGTCTTACCTGTTTTTTCATCGAACACCTTTTCCGCTTCCTTTTCAAGAACCTTTCTATCCGGATACTTCTCTTTGTCAACCATAATTTCATGGCGTTCCGGATTCCAATCGTCCCAAAGCTTACAACTGTCGGGAAGTTCGGTCTTTCTGCCTTTTTTCAGATAATTTATTTTTTGCCCTATATCGGACAATGCTAATATTTCTTCAAGTGTCAATGGCATAATCTATATTTTTAGTGTGTGAATATTCCTGTTAAATCTTTCGGCTTCAAAATGCGTCCAAGCAAACAACCCAATACATAATATCTAATGGCATCCATCAAATGATTATATTCATCTACCGGCTCATTGATGTAGTTCCCATCCTTATCTTTGTCCCAAACATATTTCCGAAGTTCAGTAATAAGATTGTAAGAGCGTTCTGTTACAAATAACTCCATGTCTTTAATCTTATCAATACCCGCTTTGATTGAGCCGGGAAACTTATCTACCGGATAGATATTCACGCCTCTGTTCTTTATCTCTTGAATCAAGCGAGGATCTTGCGAATCGGCAAAAACTTTCATAGAGAAAGGCTTTAGCCTGTTGGCAATAGCTGACGAAAGCATATCCGTTTCATAGAAAAGTTCATCAACATACAAACGGTTATCAATGATGCCACATCTTACAGCAGCGGAAGGATCATTAGTAAATCCGAAGTCCTGCCCTATTCCTACCTTTTTGCATTCCCGTGGGAACTCTTTCACAATACCCCACTTCTTGAATACGGCACCTTCTGCAACATCAGCCCACCGCCCGATAACCACGTGAGTATATTTTTCGGGATTATTTACCCTCATATCCTCGACTTCTGTTAAGAACTCCGGCGATAGGTTCTCCAAGTTATCAAAGTAAGTGGTATGGATATGAAGCACATTCGGATGTGTAGAGATTTGAACCTGCACACCGTCAATCTCTACCAACTCGTGAGTTTTCTCGATATATTTTTTATAAATGAAGTGGTTTGAATCACAAGGATTCATTATGATGATAATCCGGTTCTGAATGCCCTTCTTACGGATGGAAAGCATTATCTTGTCAAACTCTTCTTCATTCGTCCACTCTTCCGCTTCATCACAGACGAAAGTAGTAATACCTTGGATGGATTTCAACTTTGCCGTCTGATTGCCCGAAGAGGTCTTGATACCACGGAACATGATACGGCTTTTTGTCATCTTGTTGACTATGTCCGTCTTTGTAGTCTTGAAATATTTGGTTGTCCCGTCAAGTTCTATCTTCTCCATCATTTCCGGAATGATAGACATTCCAGCGGAAACCATCGTATAACGGGTGTAAAGTATTTGGTGGACTATCTTCTCTACAGGAGTCATTTCAAAAGTCAACCGTTCAATAAAGGTGGAAGCATTGAAAGATTTTCCCGAACCACGTCCACCAGTGATAAGAATTATAAATTTTTCCTTATCCTCGTATAATGGATGGTAAATTTCTTGAGGAACAATCATTTCAATTTATCTTTAATCCATGAATCAATAGAAATACCGTGGTCAATATCAGTTGGAATATCGGCATCTTCATCCTGTTTACGCTCAACCTTTCTCCAGTCTTCATCATGATGGTACAACCAAACGGACATCGCTTGCAGATTCGGTGCCAGTTCACTTTCGCTTACTTGCAATTCTTCTTCACCGGTCAAATTGCCTTCCATGTCACGCAGCTTTTTTACCACAGTGCTTTTCGTTTTAATCCCACCAAGAGCCATAGCAAGGAACTTAGCCCTTACCGTTGCGTTGATTGTCGCACGCCCACGCGCTAAGACTTGAGATAATTTAGGATACTCATTCTTCTTTATGCAAAAAGTCTCTGGTGCTATATCAAGAGCGAAGGCAATTTCCTTGTCAGTGAATCCCTTTTTGGCATACGATTCTACGAGAGAAAGAAAGTCTACGCTTGTATAATCAAACTTAGGCTTTCTTCCTCCCTTACCTTTTCTATTTTGAGATTCACTTTTACTCATGGTAATCTACTCTTTCTATCATATCAGATAGAATTTCACCCTTAATATATTTTTCTTGAGGTCTGAAACCAAATCGTTGCAAAAATGCCTCTTTGTTATTTTGGCTGCTGAAAGTAAGAACAACAAAAGTATCTACTGATTCTTCATTCTTTGTTTGAGAATGATTCATTACTGCTTTCCGCATTTCCCTTTTATTATCGTATATCTCTTTATTGAGCATCATCACCTCTTTGTCTGTTTCGGTAGGCTCTTCAATTGATGACAAATCAACTTCAACACCTAATATACCTACATCATTAATATCAAGACCTGCGCACTCAAAATCAATATCATCCAACATCCCTGCAAGAATGTCTGTATCAAATTCACCCTGGACTTTTGTATTATTGAAAAAGATGTTCTGTTCTTTCTCTTCTTTCTCTGACAAGTCCACCATTGAAACGGTTAGATTATAATCCTTCTTTCTTTCAAGAGAGTCAAGGATGGATATACGCTGATGACCGGACACTATATTCATCGTATTCTTATTCACTACAATGGTATCAAGTAAGCCCACTCGTTTAATATTGTCTTTCAGCTTCTTTTTTGCTGATTCTGATATTTTACGAGGATTATATTCTGCATTTTTAATCTCACTTCGATTGATAGTGCATGTTTCAAACTTCTGATATTTACTAACTTCCATATTTAGCTTCTATTAGATTAAACTCTTTAATAATCTTCTTGTAATCTTCCGGATAATGTTCTTTAATGTACAGTATTGTTTCAGGGCGGAAATTAATACCCGAACTACCTCTTTTACTTCCAAGTTTCAGCGGTTCCGGTAGTTTATGCAGTTTGATATACGAGAGGCAATCTTTATTAGTCCAATTTACAATAGGGTAATACTTGTCATAATCAAAATGAATATCAGACTTAGCGGCTTTGTTAAACATACCTCTCCGGACGAAAGAATCAGATACCTTCATTCCATATACGACCACATCTGTTTGGTGTTTAATTTTGAGATACTCTTCAATATCACGCAACTTCAATTTCTTCAATCCGTCAATATGCTTCACGCTTAAAAGGCCCTGAGTTTTAAAATTATATAAGTCTGTATGTGGAAGCTGAATTATTTCTACATTTCCATAAGATCGTGCCCAGTTGAAGAAAGGTTCTACTATATTCAATCCCTTTACATGATATAAAAAACAGCATACAACCTTCTCGAATTGACTCTGAAGTAAGTGAAGTAAAACTATACTATCTTTCCCTGTAGCAGAAAAAAACAATATTGCCGTACCACTTTTCTGTGATGCGTGCAATATTGTTTTTTTCGTTTTCTGCATAATTAAGGCATCCATTAATCACCTCCAAATGCAGCTTTAAGGTCAGAACGTTTTTGAGCTCTCGTTCCAAACCCTGACTGATGACCTACTGCCGCTCTACCGGCATTTACTCTACGTCCACGAGTAGTTATCCCTGTGGTTCGATTGATCCTTCTTCTAATTTCTCCGACTCAGCTTATTTCTCCCCTTTAAAAGTTTCTACTATATTACCTAACTCGAATACTATATGCGCTATGGCGTACTCTTTCCCTTTTTCCATACCAATGATAAAGTCTCCATTTTCATCATACAAGAACTCGACGCGAGCGTCTTTCACTTCTACGATTAGATACGGACGTTTACCCTCAAATTTACCGGTAACCAGCTTTAAACGATCATAAGACTTTGCTTTTACTGTTACTTCTGAGTCTCCATCTGGAATATCTTCTTCTCTCTCATATTCTTTTCCATCAACAATATAAGAGACATAGTCATTTACGTTGCTCGGCTTAATCTCACGTCTTTCAAAATCTTTCTTACCTGATAAAATATCATCAAAAGGCTTTTGCTTAATTTCTAATTTCAATACATTCATAATCGTGTCTATTTTGTTTATAAATAATTAGTTGCGGGACAGGGACTCGAACCCCGGACCTTCGCCAAGTCAAAGCGACAAGCTAACCACTGCTCTACCCCGCGATAGCACCACTAAGGTACTACCATAACCAAAGATACAGAAAGATCTTCAATCGTTATTTATGACAATCGATTTATTGTCGTGAACTAAGCCATTTATCCCTTTTCTCTCTACACGCCTCTAAGGTAGATTCACAACAAGCAAACAATTCACCACTTTCAGCACGGTAGTCGTACTGGTACATTCTCACTCTCTTACCTCTCAACTTTGTTGTGTAGGTAGTGTAATTCTCTTTACCGGGTTGACATACGCTGCAACCGTTTTTGTTTATTGAGTTCATACGCTATTTATTTTGTTTGATATATAGATACTTCATGGTTACAGAAATCGCCTGCACTACACATAACAATGATTCAACTTTGGTAATCGTACCGAAACATTGACCTAAGAGTGCACAATCATAAGCAGGATGAATATTCTTACATCTGTATTACTCATGGCTATCTATCCTTTATCCACTCTTGTAACCTATCAATATCACCATCTGAAAACTGTTGAACTACTTCTATAATATCATAGTTCTCTATCAGCGTGTTCAGAAATTCATTTGTATCATTAAGGATATTGAATTTCCCACGTTCTACACCGTCTGCAAATCCTTTGTTATAAATATCTTGTTCTGTACCCATAATAATCTATATTTAATGTTTCACATTCAATCTTTCTTCACTCGTATAAGCCACTACAAGACCGGTTTCATCATGCTGTATCGTGACATACTTCTCGCCTCTTTCTATGGTAGAAAAGTCGCACATAGAACATAACTTACCCAATACTTTGCCCAGTTGCTTCATCAATGGGGCTTTAGGACTGATAACTAAAACTAAATCTGCTTTCATAATCATTTACTTTACTATTATATCAATAGGCTTATTAGCAAACCAATAGCAATCCCAATCTAAGTAGACACATCTACCAAATTTGTTAGGATCACAGAATCCCAATATCTCGAACGGGCCAACTATACAACCGTAACCATTAACAACATCAACTACCTGTCCTTTTACCAGCTCTTTATCTGTATTAGGCATTACGTCTGAAAGGTTATCATAGACTTTTAACTGTTGTGCATCAACCATATTTTCAAAATCTGCTTTATGGGATCGTCTCATAATCGTGTATATTGTGGTAGCCCAAAGGCTACCGAATTAAAAATAAACTTTTACTTTACGATACAAATTAGTGATTGATTGCTTTGCATACATATCACCATTGGCAAACTCTATTCTATTGCCGTTATCGTTAATAATTGGGTTCTCAACTGTTGCCAATTTATAAACTTCTTCTTTTGTCATAATCTTCTATGTTACGCAGGACTTTCGCCCTGTCGGTTAAACATTTAATATCGTAATCTCTTTGTTACCTATTTCTGAATCTACATTCAGAACCTCATACTTTTGAGCCTTGTAGTTATAAACAACTTCACAGGTATTGAAGCCTCTGCCGTCTTCTCTTTGGTCGTAAACAGTATTTATGTGCTGGTACATCTTATTACCTAACATGAAGTTTATCTTACCAGACGTGCAGAAGTAAAATGCTACTGCATACTTCAATGTTTTCTTCTCATCAATCTTCTTTGTTGCCATAATCGTATATCTTTTAATTGTTATTACTTCATTTTCAAGCTATGCAAGTCCAATAATCAACTATGTATTGGATAGCCTCGTCTTTGTAGTCTACATTGTAGAGTTTACAGGCTTCTGCTTCTGTCATTGTTGCCAATGCAGTAAGTTCGTTGTTCATATTATCTTCGTTTGCCATAGCTGTCATATATTTATATGTCGTTTATGATGCAAATGTAGTACATTCATACTACTAAACAAGTGTTTCAAAGTTAAATATTGTTATATATACATATTACAATATGCAGAATATTGTAGTATGTATATTTGTCATTACCTTTGTTGTATACAAAACACGATGTAAGATGTCTATACTACGTATTGAAGAAATAATGAAAGAGAAAGGAATAGGAGTTACGGAGTTGGCTAATATTCTAAATGTAAACCGACAAACGGTATACTACTATATCAAACAGGATGATAAAAATCCTATTGCGCAATTGCAGAAAATAGCAGATGCGTTAAGTGTTCCGGTATCTGAACTATTGGGAGAACACATACCGGCCGATCCCAACACGATCATCTGCCCGAAGTGTGGAACTCGGTTTAAAATGGAAGAATAGAGTATGAACCAAATAGATACAAATACGCTGATTACAATATGTACATGTGCGATTGGTCTAACCCAGTTTTTTCTTTGGAGATATATTGCTCGTAACAAGTCCTACGAATCGGAAAAAGGTAAAAACCTTGCAACAAAGGAGGATATTAAAGATATTACCCAAAAGATAGAATCTGTAAAAGATAACTACAATAAGGCTTTAGAAAACTATAAAATTGAACTTCAAAAAGAATTTGAATCATACAAGTATATTTCCGATTTATGTAATAATATTGATAAAGAACTACTTCAAAGATTAATAACCTGCAAAAATGATATAGCCGACGTTTTTAATGATATCACAAACAATAGCGAAGTCGATGATTCTTCAATAAACTCAATAAGACAACTTTACGAATACCTAGAAATATACAACATGAGGTATGGAGATAATGAATGTGTAAAAAATATAATATCAAAAAGCAACAGCATTTATCAAAATTACATAAATAATCAAGATGGGTATAACTTTAATGACAGAGCGTACTTTGAAAAAATACAAGATATCGAAAAATATTCAACTCTGATACTAAGCCATTTTCTTCCTAAAATTAATTTTCCAGACTCTATAAAGCCGGCCTAATCCCCCGGCTTTATCCTTTTCATCATTTCCCCATATATCCAATCCACATCCTGCCGAAAATACTTATACAACTGATAAGAGAAAACAAGATTATTACGGTTATCGGATATGGCCGTCTGCGCGCTAACGCCTAAGACCTCCGCTAATTTATTCCGAAGACCGTTCTTCATCTTCCCGCCGGCGAGAGTACTTGGAGAGTACAAAAACAGGATGATAAAGATAAATTTCTTTCGCTGAGTAACATTCCCTACCCTAAACGTCTCCTTTTGAGAAATAATTTCTTGGAACCACCTATATAACGTTCCTATCATGTCAAGATCAGTCAATATAGGTTCTGTTAGCTCTTTTTCCCTCTCCGATAACTTTGATTTCTGCTCTCTGATGGATTTTATTTCCGCAATTTCTGAAAACATGGCACGATTATTTTAAAGTAAATAGTATATTTGCACTAAATAATCGTGTGGAGAGGTGACGTTACTGGTGGTTCGGGGCGTTGCCTCTTGTGTGCCATGCAAGCGCCGGAGTACCTGCACTCTTCTATACCTCCTCCATCATCACGAAAGGAGCATCCTGCACAAACGTTTCCTTTAGTATTTCCTTGCGGTAGAAACTCTATCGCAGCATAATATAATCTACCGATCTTGACCAAATGGCCCAAAGGAGCATTCATTAACTCGTTTACTTTTTCCATTGCTTTTTCCATTGCTTTTTTGATTTTTCTTCCATTTTTGATATTCATCCCAAGTTAGTCCGATGCTTTCCTTCGCTTGGACACGAGGACGAAAAGCATCAGCTGCCTTAATAGCCTCGTTTTGCGCCTGAGTGTCCCTATGGATGTCATACTTTGCCATCCAATTCATTATGACCTCGCCGTCTATACGACCAAAGACTTGTCCGAAATAACCTTTCTTGGCCATTTTGAAAAAGAGCTTGAAGTCCTCCGGTTTATAATGTGGGTATTCTTCACGAACAAGATCTATAGTATCTTTAATTTGAACGGGGTCCATCGTTCCATTAGTTGAGTAGAAATTCACGAATTGCTCAAACCATGTGTACATTAGCGAGTTTACGAAGATGTCATCATAAGTCATCGATAATTCCACAATAGAAGGCGAGATCGATTTAAAGACATCAATCGCCGTCTTTGGATTTATACTGTTCCAGTACGGCTCTGGCGAATTGGCCCACAGTTTCACGGCTTGCGGCTTTGTTTCCGGTAGACTTGGTAAAAGATCCAAATCCGGCCTTTGGTATCGTGCTACTTGATTTTCCATTGAATTTTTCCTTATTAAACCATGTGGCAAGTCTTTTAGCGACCTCCCATGTTTTATTCGTTTCAAATCTCATCTTAGTTTCTGACTTATTGAGTTCAGACCAGTAATCAAAGAAAGCCCGGATCATTTCCTTCCCGTATCGTTCCACATAAGGAACCAGAGAATTATAAAATTCATCCCTCCGTTTGAGCGTAGCGGCTTTAGCTGCGGCAAGTTTCTTTGCTTGTTCGGCTTTCTTTGCCTCTACGCTAGTAGAGGTTTCTTTAGGTTTACTATTATCTACTTCTTCTCTAATCTCTTCTTGCGATAGTTGGGCGATTGGGTGGCTATCGGGTGGCGATTGGGTGGCGAAAGAATTATTATCAGGTGGCGATTGAGACGCAGACCTATTCGAACCATTTTTCCACCTCTTTTCATTTCCTCGTTTACCGGCATCAGAAAGTTTTGCTCTTTTTTCGTCCAATGGCTGCATACGTGTATTTAGAGATTCGGAGTAGAAACACTCACCATTATTGGTGAAGGCAAATAACCCGAAGTCATTTATTACACTTTTTAGAATTGCGGCATCAGCACGTAAATCAAAAGCCAAAACATTATAATCGGCTTTTAGAGTATAATTTTTGCTTTCTCTTAATTTTTCTATCAACGCCCAGTATAACCCGTATCCTTCCCATTTATGCTTTATACGTAAAGCGATAATTTTATCATCGCTTCTTGCATCACTATCATGTGGAAAGTAGTTTTTCATGTTTATCTATTTTATATAAATAGCCTTTGAATTAAGCGTCTTAGTAATTCCAATCTTACCAGAAACAAAAAGCTCATTAAGTTCTTTTCTCGCCTCTGCATGGATTGTGTTCATTAACTCCACTTCCGGCACATGATCCGGTGTTATCTTTTCCAATCGTCTCTTTTCTTGAAGGCGATTAATTATGCTTAGTATGTCCATATCAAAAATATACGTTAGTTAATTGTCTGCTTTTTGAATATACCGCCCATTTACCATTACCTCCATCAACCAACTTTAGGTCTTTCACTTCCCCAAATCGTTTGATATTTCCACATAGGTCAACAATCCAACCTGATTCTTTAGACGAATGCGGACGAATTGCCCGGCCGACTATTTGGTACCACATCGCCAATGACATCGTAGGACGCGCCATAACGACCGTATCAAGTTCTGGATAATCGAAACCGGTCGTGAGTACCCCAACATTAGCGACAACTGGTATCCGGCCAGACTTGAAAGCCTCAAGTATTTGTTCTCGTTCTTTCTTTGGAGTTTTGCCCGAAACGATAGCACAGCCAGGAATTGACCAAGTCAACTTCTCTGCCTCTTTCAGAACCGGGTAAAAACAAGAATGCCTTTCCGTTTTCCACCTTGTTTCGGATTAAGTAGTCGTTGGACAATATGGACAACATAACTGTAGAAGTCTATTCGCTCATACTCTCTTTGTACTGATTTATCGGTATAGTCGGCACCGGTAGTATTTACTTTCAAGTTAAGTTCGTTCCATCCTACCGGATTCATTGAATAGTAATTTAGTTTTGTCAGATATCCCATATCAAGTAAGGTAGAAACCTGCACATGATAGATTACATCCTTGAGTATAGCCGGACGTGTTCGGGTAATGAATTTCAGCATAGAACCAAACTCTTGCGAACTACTTAATCGATATGGCGTTGCCGTTAAACCAAGAACCTTGCATTTGAGAAGTTCTAAGAATGTCTTATACATCCCTTCTTTAGGATTTACCAAGTGACACTCATCTATAATGATAGACTGGAAATGAGAAAACAAATCCGGATGATTTATTACACTACCGATCGTGGCGAATGTGATCCTTGATATTTCTTTTCTTCCAAAAGAAGCTGAATATATCGAACAATCTAAGATGCCGTAAGAACATAGCTTCTTGAAATTTTGCTCGAGTATTTCCTTGCTGGGCTGAAACACTAAGGTGTGCCCGTCAAGCCTTGCGGCTATATCCGCTATGATAAGGCTCTTTCCCGACCCTGTGGGTAACACCATAATGGCGTTTGTTTTCTTCGCCTTGTTGTTGAAGAAAGAAACGGCAGCATCAGAGGCTTTCTGTTGGTAATCTCGTAATACATAACTCATAGCCCTTTCTCCTTTCGTAACTTCTTATTAAGTGTTTTGTAATACTTGATTAGCTGCTCATATTCAAAATCTGACATCTTAGAAGTACTGGCAGCTTTCACTTTCAGTAAGTCAAATTTCTGTTGCCCGATTTTAGCTATCAGATTTACCCGATAGCCTTCCAGATGGTCAGCTTTGAACCTATTGCAGTGGCGGCATTCGGCATGGCAATTATTCTCATCAAAGCGGGTAGCTATATGCGTGCGGCTGAAATAGTGACCACAATCTGCTTGCCCAAACGGTTTTATCTGACCGCACGAGATACATCTAAAATATCCGTTCGGCATTACATCACGAAGCCGGATAAAAAGGGAAAACTCTTTGTCGAGTTTAGCTTTTAAATCCGGCTTCTTCTTTACTGTTACCCCTGCCTTATCAAACAGGGGCAAAGGCTTGTCTTTCTTTTTAGCCTTAGTTCGTTTTATGTAATACATAATCAGTCGAAATTATAGTTGTCAAAATCATCCGGTTCATAATCCGGTTCCCGCCCAAAGTCCATTACCATCGTCTATTTTTTTTGATTTATTAAACATAGGCCTATCCAGATAAGAGCCATGATACCGAGAATGGCAGCGACTATCGATAAAGCCTCTGACCAACTGTTTAAAGATTCTATATTCATGGTGATAAAATTTTGTTCAGTAAAAAGCCCCGGAGCGGATTCCCCGGGGCGCTAACATCATTGCCAACGTACCGATGGCTGCGTACCGATAAAATTTGCTCTGCAGAGCTAAAGCCACTTTCGCATCACTTCGCTTGGGTTTGTGGACGGTACCGGTATCGAACCGATCTCTTTACATCGTGCGCACTCTGTAACGTTTCATCCCAGAACACTGACCGCCCGTATGCCGGGACTTTCACCCGGCTATTCGCGATTATTACACATAAACTCCTGTCTCACGACTGTAACTGTTCCCGGATACCGAACCACCAGACACCGGGATAATAAAATTAATAATATAAACAGAGGGCATTCTCCTCACGCTGTCCTTTACAGCGGCTTTGTTTGTTAATTAATTATACTTCAATGATTACAATATCAGGAGCAATCTGTCTGATCGCATCCAGTTGTTCGTCAATTACTTTATTTTTATATTCTTCAATCGCTTCATTTGCACCAGCGGACACAAGAGATAAGGAAACATCTCGACCGTCAACGTCTGCGTAAATCTCAACTTCGATTTCTTCGCAAGCAAAGCCTTTGAAAAGAGGAATATTCAGCTTGAAAGACTTCGGTAAATTTGAATCAACCACCTGCGAGTAGTTATCCACCTTGCTACCGTTTTCTTCCTTGCTGCGCTCGATGTCCTGGTTTACTTTAGCTTTGAAGTTCTTCAAGGTAGAAACAAGCATCATATTCTGTGACTTGTCAGTAAAAAAGGCACGGTGCATCTTCAAAAATTTGGATAGTTTAATTGGATCCCATTTCTTATCGCCGTTAATGCCAAACTCCTTCATTTCTTTGGAAGCTTCCAATACACCACGAATACCATTATTATAGTAGTCGTTTTCTTTATCTATCAGGCTGATCTCCATATCATCACGGTTTACCGTGATATTAGCAGTCTTTTGATTGATTAATTCAACACGCTTTTCAAGCCAACGTAAAGGACTATCAATCGTTCCAGTAATATTTACTGGAATAGGTTCTCTTTTGGGAAGTTGTTTAGCAGCTTCACCTTCTCTCAATACAACTTCAATTGGTGCACCGTTGTAATCTTTCGGCACAACCACGTTTAATTTACTTTCAGTCATTTGTTCCTGTTTTACGATTCATATTAAAAATTGTCTTTTGCATTTCTTGAGGCATGATCGGACGGGAATAAACCAATTCCCCTAGTTGATTATAATACCCGACCATCTTTTCTTCATGAAAGAGTATTTTAGCGCACTCTTCATTATCCACATATTCAGAGCCCTTCTTGATGTTTTCAAGAAGTTTTACTTTCACCTCATTCAAAGGTTTAAGTCGTTCTTTATACCCGTCTACGACTTCTTTCTTCTCGACTTCAATATCATTGATTTTGATTGAAGTTTCAGCGAGAGATTCTTTCTTTTGTGCCAACTCATCTGGTGTAAAACGGTGGGTATAGCCAATCTCTTCCACTGCATCGGCATTATCCTGTAAAAATTGCCATCTATCCTTTTCGGGGATTTCTTGGCCTAAAAACTTATCCATACTATAACGGTTTAACAGATTTGTCACTATAAATTATCAGTCCCTTCTTTGAGACTTCACCTTTTGCGGTAAGAGGAAGAGCTTTCAAAAAGTATGAATTTGCTGCCAATTCAACGCCAATGCACTCCTTCTCCTGATAAAAGAAGTGTTGGCCTTCTTTAAGTCCATGCGACTCATAAAAGTCAGCAACCATTTCTTCACCAATTTGACTTTGCAGAGCGGTAATCTCCTGCCTCTTTTCCTGTACCAGGTTCTGCAATCTTTCAATGTTCTCTTTTCGTGTCATAATTTAAAGTATAAGTGATTTATATTTCTCCGGGTTGGTAGTCTCGATCAGAGCGGTACCGATCGAAAGAGTTACCAGCCAGCCTTCTTTTGTCATTTTCTTTTCTGTATTCTTTACAGAATGAAGTAAGGCAAAAGCTCTGTTTTCTTCTTCGTGAGCTTCGGCCACCGTGTTTATGTATGCTGTCATATAAATTCTTGATTTCGCTGTATTTCCTGCTGGGCATATATCAGCATTTGATGTTCGTTTGCTGCAGGCAAGTATATACCAGCAACAGATGCACTCCAATTACGGAATCGCTCAATAGATAAAGTCATTTCACCAGTTGTTAGTTCGGCAGAACTACGCAGGCAGGTTACTTCCATCCCTTTCTTGTTGACTGTCCTTCGTTCAAATAAATCACGGTTACAGGCTCTTTTATAGAAGTCAATTTTAGCTTCATCAAGGCTGCAACCGTATTCACTGCCAAAGTACCCTAAAAGAAGATGTAAATAAGAGTTCTGAGCGAGCGTGCGATTAGGTAATTTCTTTTTTACTTCAACTACTGATTTTTGCTGATACATTCTATTTACATATTCTTTGAATTTGTCTGCCTCATAGGGGTTATTCAGATTGAATATCATATTTATATTTCCATATATAATTATATGCGCTTTTTGTACATCCACGACAACATTGGGATACAGTCTTTAAGTTGTAGCCATTCTGTAATGCGGCTATCGTTACAGATGGGTATTGATTTAACAAATTCCCATTTCTATCGTATTGCAATACAACCTTTTGTTGTGATTCAGCTTGTTTCTTTCTACCACTGCCATAATTGGTATTATAGGCACAAGTACACCATTCTAAATTAGAAACCATATTATTTTTCTTATTTTCATCTATATGATTAATAATCGGTAATTTTGATGGATTAGGTAGAAAAGCATTAGCTACAAGTCGATGAATATTTTTCTGTTTTAATACATTTTCTTTCGATAGACTCACATATAAATATCCATTTCTTGTCATTTGCTTTAAAATACGACCTTTATAGACCCTTTGTTTCCCTTTATATCTATACCCAACAATTCTATCAATAGAACGTACCCTACCTAAATTTGATATTTGATACAAACCTTCATATCCTTGAATATCTTTCCAAATTTCATTTTCCATCTTTACCAAATATCTTCAAATCAGTTATTAAGTCTTTGTTTTCATTGAGAAAACAAATAAATTCTTCGCATATAGAAGTAAGTTTTGGCATGTATGTATCTGGATTATAATTGTATAGTTCAGTATAAGTACCAACAACGTTTCCATTTTTCCCAAATTCAACAATATTATATTCAAAGTCTTTTATTGGAATACCGTTTTTATTCAGACAATACAAATAAACAAGGTGTTGATGATGATCCTTAAACTTTCCAACCGTATAACTTCCGGTCGTTTTGATGTCGTGAACGGTGGTAGGCATCAACTCGTCAATCAGACCGTAAACCAAAACATTACCGTATGCAGTTGGCAGGATTGCTTCTACTCTAATCTGGGTCAATGCGCCTTTAAAGTAATCAACAAACTCACGGCAAAGAGAGATGGGAAAAACGAATGTACGGTTATTGTAAACAACCGTATAGCAAGTATTCTCGGCATTTCTCTCTACGTTCATCTTATTAGGTTTCCTATTTTCTATAAGAGCATCCACCAATTCGTTAAACGCTGTCCCTTTATCCGCAGCTTCGCTATCGAAAGGTTTACGATTAATGCGATCAATGAGTTCTTGAAACTGCAACTCGTGAAACTGTTCGGGTGTGTGGGGTGGATTTTCAGACCACTCCCAGTATTTTTCCCAAACCACATCACTATTCAAATACCCCCAAAAGGAGTCAAGAATAGTGGCGTAAAATTTATATTTAAGCTGCTGCATCGTTATACGTTTTAGTATTCTTGTCAAAGATCAATCCAAGTTCTTTAGCCTTAGCAGCCAACATCATAGACGCTTTCATTTTTGAACTTCCAACATGGTTGAAATCGTCAATATGCGCGATGAAGTCATTCGCGGATGCTGCATCCCCAACCAATTCTAAACACCCTGTTATATCTGATAAAACCTTATTATATGCTTCTTGTTCTGCCTTTTTAGCTTGTAGCATACCAAGATAAGGGGCAATAATCCGAGTAGCGATGAAATCGTTCTTTGCCGTAGGTTTCCCTTGTACGTCTATAATAGTCGGAACCTCCATAACAGATGGCAGATTACAGGTATTCTTTCCGTCATTTCTATTTGTCGGATCGAATGTGATCGTTCTTCTTACCCGGCCATTCTCATTCCGCATTTCCATATACCCTAACAAATCCAATTCTGTAACGATCGAATTGTAAGACTTTTCCCTTAACGCAGGGACAAAAACCGTATCATCACCCTCTTTTCGTGTATCCCTGTGAGCGACAAAAATGACGTTTTTATTCAAATCCGACAGACAGCGAACAAACCATGAAAATTCTTGATTGATACCGCCCCAATCTCTAATAGAAGGCTGTCGGGTTCCACATTTGTAAGAAATAATGAAATCCATCATCTTACCGATAGTATCAATAACTATTGATTGATAAGCTGACAGATTTTCACTCATTAGCACCTTCATGTCATTCCAAGAAGTGACTTGCACGATGTCCACACTTTGCAGATGGGAATCATTCACTCTTTTAACCCCGTTGTCGAAGTCAAGTAATAACGGCATTGGAGTACTCAATGCAACTGTACTCTTGCCAAAACCAGCTTGGCCGTAAAGCATCATCTTTACATTTGTCGGAATATTCAATTCCGTTGATTTTTTAATTAAACTCATGATCGTAATATTTTAATCGTTAATACTATATCGTTCCTCTTCGTGTACCTTTTAGGATATTCCCATCCTCAATAGCTTTTTCTATTTCCGCTATCCGGTAATAAATTACCCCTTTAGCCTTAATGATAGGATTACCTTCCCTATCCACGGCCTCACGGGTGTCAAACTTGTATTGCTGGAGAAAACCACGTTTTACCAAGGCATTGATAACCGATTTACCGTATGTGTCTTGTGCTTCCTTTTGAGTGAAAAGCACGCGGTTATAGATTTTTTTCCTTTCCTCGGCTACTGTCCTTACCGCAGCTTTCGTAATGGCATCGTAATCTATTACTACAGGAATGCTCATTTTGGGGGAGATCAGTTCCATGGCCTGTTGAAGAAGGGCCATAGCCGGATTTGATTGAGTTGCTTCCATAATTCAAATAATTATATTTCGCCCTCTCGTTCTTACACGAATACGGGCGGTAAGTTCTACATTGGCGTTAGAACGGGTTCGGATTCGTTGCCGTCTCATGTCAAAATGACTATCTAAACAAAGGATTATCAAAAGAACACTAGCAACCGCCGATTTCGTGGCAGGCGAAAAGTCCAGTGTCAACCGGATACCCGATATCCTTTCAGCCAATTTTAGTGCTAGCTCTCTCCCATTCCGAACGCCCAAAATCAAAAATGCCGTCTGGAGCTGGTTATTTATCGTGCTTACCGCACGATGCTTCAAACTGGCAATCTCCTTCTTCTCGTACCCGGAGGCGTACATCTGCGCTGTCAGGTCGCATTCAGGTGTTAGTTCGGTGAAGACTTCCATGACATTTCTTGTTTTAGGATTTCTACAGCCGACCTCATAGCTTTCTTAGCTTCATTATCGCACCAATCATTCACCCAGCTTCTCGACTTGGTGAGATTGTTCGTATGCGCCTTTACGTGCCTAAACGATATACGGCCATATATACAGCCGTCCGTATTCTGACGTAAGATATCATTTAGGGTCTCCGCAATGTATTTCCCCGGGACACTGGTACTTTTAATGCTTATCTTCGGGAACATCATCTTGCAATCGCTATTCACATAGATATGTTCTATTGATCCATTATTAAACTCTGAGTTCAAAAGGACATAAACAGCGTTCGCCAACGCTTTCAGTTCAGCGTCCTGCGCATCCGATGTCTCTTTTAGCGTACCCGATTGCCTGATCCGGCCTAATTCTGACGTGATCCAGAAAGCGTAACCCCCAACCTTATGATGATGATTGAAGGACGCATCAGTATTAATCGTGACATTCATAATCGTGCGTGTTGATTTTTAAGGCTTCTCTATATTATTGACTATATAGAGAAAGCCGACCCTGCTATTTCTGGAAATCGTGTAAGGTGGCCTACCGTCTTTCGTCACAATACCGTCTTTTCTCAACTCGTTATTAATGCGAAGTGCCTCGGAGCGATACCCCATTACATCCGACACCTCTGATAATGGGATCGCCTTGGGCTCACCGGGCTTTGTTTTCAAAATTGTTTCTCTGATTGTTGCCATATAACTATAAATTTAAATTGATTGTGGACGGAACCGGTAACGATCCGGCATACGCACTTCCGGCTGTGCGCAGAGCGTTCCAATACGCCCGCCCAATTGCCGGGGCTTTCACCCGGCCGCTTTTGACAACCTAAACACAAACGAATCAAACAACTTCAAAGAAGGCTTTTGCAGCTAATAGCTTCTTCTCTGCCAGAATACGAGCCGATTCTTCCCTGTCTTTCCAAGCTCGATAAAGATCCAGATCCTTTTTCGCTCCATCCAATTCTTTGTTTAGAGAATCTACCAAATCAATAAGCTCTTCTTTAGTCATTTCTTCTATACCTTTTGTTTCCATGTCTTATCATTTTAAAGCTGTTATTAAATCAAGTTTGTATGCTGAATAAGTGAATACTACGACACCCACAAGATTAGGAATGAACGTAGCTGATTCTGATGCCATAAGGATGAAGCCAACGAACAAGGCTATCCCGTAAATTATATTTTTCATAAGCGTTAGAATTTAATTTGTGCCCGGCAACCGATTCGATCGACAGCTCTCGCTTCAGAACCGGGCCATATTTTGAAAAGGGGCGGCGGTTAACCAATGTCTGACCATAACACCGCAAGGAAACACGCCCCTTTGATAATTTCTTTTTTATAATGTACCCCAGCAGGTCACGGCAAAAGCTATCTGCGCTTATACATTATTATATGTTATCCTTTCGTTTCAACCCCATTTCTACGGGTACTAAGGTGTAAGTACGAGAAAGAACTAACAGAAGTGACCGGGTGAGATATTCTCTACGCCCACCCGACCTAGCTTTAATAAACCGTTATGAAGTTTTCTACTTTAAATGATCTGAATCCGTTCGCATCTACATCGAAGTAGCGAACCGTTTTGTAGTTTTCTGATCCAGTGCCTTTGATTAGGGACTGAACGTCTTTAAGAGTACCTTTTGCTTTGCGAAGTGAACCGTCAGCCTTTTCGTAAGCGAATGTTACAATACCTTTGTGCATCTGTCTTGTTAGCCGATAGAGTGCCCAAGCACGGGAAAGACATACTGCGAACGCTTTACCTGTCACTTTCATTAGCTCGTAAGCCATGCAAAATACTTTGTGTCTGAAATTTGAAGTTTTCATAATCGTGTGTGTTTATATGTTAGTAATCGTATTCAGGTTCATAAATCTCAGGAGTGAGATATTCTACTTCTCTTTCGAGAGCTTCTATATCTTCAGAGATAATTTTCACGATTTCAGACTTGCTGTCTACATTATATATATAGCAAGCTTCTTCTTCGCCGATCATGTTCAATGCTTCTAACTCTACTCTTGCGTTTTCGAGTTCTGCGAGTGCTGTTTCATAAGATCGTGCCATAATCGTGCATTTTAATATGTTTATACTATTGTATCATCAATTGAGTTTGCTACCTTTGTCTGTGATAGCGTTATCAATTGTTTGATGATGCAAATATACTAACAGTTAGTATATATACAAACTATTTGGTATTAAAAGTTAGTATATTAACATCGTTTAAACCAACTGTTAGTACAAAGTTAATATACGTTTATATGGAAGGCTGGGAAAGAGTTCAGTATGTCATGGATAAAGAAGGGTTTAATAAAAACTCATTTAGCGAAGCGATAGGAATCAATAACAATGTGACTATAACTCGCCTTATTAATGAAAAGAGAAACCCTTCAAGGGCTACATGTCAAAAAATCATCAATAGATTTCCGAAATATAACTTAGAATGGCTCTATACCGGTACAGGAGAAATATATTCACAAGAAACTAACATTAATAAAACGGTCGAAGCATTGCCTTTAGCCCCAGATCATATTATATACGTGCCATTAGTAAATCAATATGCATACGCCGGTTATTTATGTGGCTATGCAGATGCAGAATATATAGAATCACTTCCAACTATACCTTTTATTGTCGATCAAGAAGCTCATGGGAAATATATGGCTTTTGAGGTAAAAGGAGATAGTATGGATGACGGAACAGATGAAGCCTATAAAGAAGGAGATCGTTTACTTTGTAGAGAAATCTACCAGCAATATTGGGCGGAATCCAAATTACATATCCGGAAGTGGGATTTTGTCATAGTCCATAAGGAAGGCATTCTTATAAAACGCATCATAGACCATGATGTAGAAAATTATACTATCACGATTCATTCGCTAAACTCTTTCTATCCAGATAGAGTATTGGAGCTAAAAGATGTAAGGCAAATTTTCAACGTAATTGAAATGAGCCGACCAAGAAGGAGGTAGCATGAAATTCAATCAATACACATGGAATCTACACATAAATCATAAATTATGAGACTTATTGATATTAAACAAGCATTAAATATTGCGTGGAGCAATATACAGACTGTCACCGTTGAAGAGTTTTCTGATAATTTCAGAATAAACAATGCGGATAAATTGAAAATAGCTTTAGATAAACTACTATCTATAAAATTCATAAAATTGAATGACTCGTCAATTTACCCTATTGTAGTAGCTTCATCCAGTGAATCCATTTTATTTGACAAACGCAAAAATACATTATCAACGATAGCAGATCTAAAGAAAGCTGTCGAATTAATGGATCGTTGGATAAATGGATATGTTCCAAATGAACAAGACAAGGAGACTGTTAATATTAAACTTCCTAAAATAAGTAATTTTGACGTACTTAATAAAGTAGCAAACGAATTACGACTTGCTTTTTCTACCGTTATATGTGAATACGAAGGAGGCAAAATTGAAATCGTACAATTTGATCACGGTTCATTTTGGTGTGTAATAAAAGTAGGTACAGCTTTATTACTTTTTACAGGTTTAGCTTGGGCAGGAGCAGTTGTGGCAAAAAAGACAATAGAGTGTAGAAGCGCTTATGAAGTTTATAGAAATGCTTCTGCAAGAAATGAAATGCTAGAGGAATTAAAACGATTAAATAAAGCTCAAATTGACATAGTCATAGAGCAAGAAGCCAAACTTATTCAACAAGAGCATTTTAGCAAAGAAGATAACGAACAGTTAGAAAGAATCAAAAACTCTATCTTAAACATATCGGAACTAATTCTTAAAGGCACAGAAATTCAACCAGCAATCGCCGCACCTGAAGATGTAAAGAATTTATTCCCTGATTTTAGTTGCCTCCCGTTAATAGAGAGTCGAACTAAAAAGTTAACAGAAAACGCTGCCAATAATCAATGAGCATCATTTTCACTCAGCCAGCGAACAACAGCACCTACAAAGATAAATAGCAAAACCCCTGCTATAATCGAACATGTAACTGTAAAAGCTATCCAAAAATCAAATATCATATTTATCATAGATGATGGTATTTAAGGCAAAGATACGAATTAAAGAACAAGTTAAATCATAAGTAGCATGAAGAAAATTTTATTTTTAATGACAATCATAATCGCCTTTTCCTGCGGAGGTGGTAAAACAGAAATAACAGGGGCGGATAAATACATCGACACTATTACAGGACTTACCTGCGAAAAGGCTGCTGTTACCGATAACGGCTATTTAGTGATTGCTATCGATGCTGATTCGGATTCAGGGTATGATATGCTGGCTTCACAATTTCTTAAAGAAGCAAAAGACGAAGGAGTAGAAGGCTTAAAAGGCGTATTGATAGTTGATATTAAAAATGCAAAGTTTGAACAAGGGGCAGTTGTAGGCAAAAGGATCGGAAAGGCTTACGAATAAAGCCGAGGCAATCACTCCCCGGCTTTTTCTTTAAATACATGTTCTACTACTTTGTCAATAACATTATCCACTCTGCTAAAATCCAGCTTCACGTAAGTATCTGTAATATCATGCCCGGATTCATGAGTAAGGCAAAGTGCGATATCATCCATGCTAATATCGCATTCATTACGAGCGATCGTAGCGAATGAATGACGAGCCGCATAATAAGTCAGATCCGGCAAGGACAACTCTCTCCTTAACACGGAAATGCCTCTTCTCACAGCTTGATGGAAGGCCGGCATATTCGAATACATCTTATAGAAGCAAAATCCCCTTATGCCATCCTTATCCCTATATTTCTCTATTATATCTGCGATTATCGGATGCATCATCAACGACAAAAACGGCTTGTCTTTTTTATGGGTACGTGTCTTTTTCCTCGTATACTCTACCCTGTCCCCAAACGGCCCACAATCATAGATATCCGCCAGGTTCATTCCCGCCAAGAAAAACGACATCAAAAAGAGATCCCTTGTCATTTCCGGAACTTCTTTGTCCGAATGATAGTCAAAGATTTTTCGGATAGTCTCTCTCTCAACCGCCCTCTTAGAAGTTGTTTCTATTCTGGGAGGGGAATACACCTTGAAAGGATCATTTTTTATAAGGATGTCTCCCACATCATAGTCGTTGTATTTTTTCTTTGCAGCGTTAAAGATAATAGAGAGAGCTCCCATGTAGGAATTGATACTATTTTCACTTAATCCGCATTTTTCTTTGTCGGCTTTCTTGCTCTTCCGATTAGTTGTCCGCAACCAATCCTCGTAATCCTTTAACAACTTATGGGTAAGCTTGCTTATAGGAAGAGACGGTTTCCCTGTTTTCTCTACTACATAATCTGTTAATGCGTTTATTCTCGTGACATTATAAGCTTTCGTGGATTCATTCTTTATCTTATCCTTATACTCATTGGCGAACCGAAGGAAGTCAATCTCACTACCGGCATCCAATATCTTCAAGACATAATCCTTTACCTCCTTTGCCGTATCTATTTCAGAGATGATTTCTTCTTTTTCATTTAGGATAGCACGAATCTTCCTTACTTTGTCATTAAGGCTGTCCTCGATAGAGCTATCCGTTACAGATCCAGAAGAGTGCCCTTTTCGGAAACGAACACATTCCGTATTAACCCCAGAAGGAATGTAAGCGGACAGGCTCTTATGTATTATCTGTATCTTGGGGTTGTATGTCCCATCGGATTTCTTATGATGCTTGAAGATTACCCATTGTACCGTAGCCATAATCGTGTAAAGTTTTTTGTAAAGTATTTGTAAAGTTGAATCCTTGTTTTGAGCAAACAAAGTTAGACAGAAACGATGTATAAAACAATACTAATACCCTTAAATACCTTTATCCATGCGGAAACAAATAAAAATCCGCATCCAGCTTCACAGCTACATGCGGACCAAACAAATAACAAACTCTACTTATATGAAAAAACAAATACTACTAACAAATTATTATACGATGACTACTATCAAGGTGACTTCTGAGTCATTTTATAGTATAACAGAAGATTGTTTGAAAAGGTTCACCAGTAATTTCTTTTAGGCTGAGAGCTTTTCTTTTTATCGACTGTTTGAATATAAAACATTTCAAGCTGCAAATTGTTTTACAAACAAAGATAAAAATGATGATTGATCGGTTTGAGGCATGATTAAGAAGTTACTTTCTATATTATTGTTTATGATAATGCTCTTTGCCTTCCGGATGAATGCGGAAGCGGATGAGGAACACTTTTCTAACGGTTCCTATCGTTAGCGCACTAGGATTAACATTAAATGAAAGCGCTTCCGACGCTATGGTTGGTGGAGCAGTTACCCAAAACGACAAATTTCAAGTAAAACACGGCGATTACTCCTAAATATTTAGGGATAATCGCTTTTTTATGAATAGATTTCAAGTAAAATTAGGACATTTATCCAATTATATCCGTAATTTTAGCCCAATTAAATCAATAGCAATTATGGAAAGAATCGTTAATCATCCTATTTTAACAATTCCACAAGAGGGAGAACACACTTTTTTATTCAATGGCAAACCCGTAACGGGAATGAAGGGTTTTACCATCGCCGCCGCCTTACATCAGGCCGGCTATCCAGTACACAGTCATAGCGTAAATGGCCGCAACCGTTCGTTGAATTGCGGTATCGGTAAATGTGGCGCCTGCGAAATGCTGGTAGACGGAGAAGTAAAGCGTATCTGTATTACGAAAGTAGACAATGTAAAGGAAGTATCGGAAATAACAGTACAGAATTATACGACAGATTCCCAAATAGAACCCAGAGAAGAACCGGTAGAGATCTATCGAACCGATGTGGCCATCATTGGTGCCGGCCCCGCTGGATTAGCTTGTAGGGAAACCTTAAAAGAGCTAGGCTTGAACAGCATCGTAATCGATAGCAATGATAAGATTGGCGGTCAATTCTTGATGCAAACCCATGCATTTTTCTTTTTCGAGAAAGAGCGGCGCTTTGGCGGTATGCGTGGTTTCGATATAGCGAAAACTTTAGCCGGAGACGACCACTCTGGTATTTTCTTACATTCTACGGTCTGGGATATCCTACAAAATAAGCGTATCGCCGTAAAAGACATGCTTAACCATAAAAATTTCTATGTAGAAGCTCAAGCCTTGATAGTCGCTACTGGTGCGGTTCCTTTTATGCCGACCTTCGAGAATGATGATGTGCCCGGAGTTTATACAGCGGCAGTCGTACAGAAAATGATGAACGCTGAATTCACGTTACTCGGCAAAAACATATTGACAGTAGGCGCCGGTAATATAGGTTACCTAACGTCTTACCAATTGATGCAAGCCGGAGCGAAAGTCAAGGCTATTTTAGAGGCGATGCCCCATGAAGGTGGATTTCCGGTACAAGCGAATCGAATTCGCCGCCTTGGCATACCTATTTATACCTCTCATATGCTTTTGAAAGCCATTCCAAACCAGGATCGGACAGGTATCACCGGCGCGGTTGTCTGCGAATGCGAGAACTTCAAGCCAATCCCGGGAACAGAGAAAGTGATTGATGGTATTGATGTTATTAATATATGTACAGGATTGATTCCCGACAACCAATTGCTAACCAAAGGCCAATATACATTTGGAAAACGTTGTGCCGGCGTAGGTGATGCCGTACGAATCGGAGAAGGTACTACCGCCGTACTAAGAGGAAAGCAAGCCGCTTATGAGATCGCCCAAGAGCTAGGCGTACGTTTCAACTACAACGATTACTTACAAATATCTAAGGAATACATCGACTCCCAGCAACATCCGATCCGCATCAAGGAAGAGTCCCCAAGGCCCACTCCCGAGCGTCAAGCCCAACGCCCTTTCGTTCGTTTGGATTGCCTATACGGTTTCGCTTGTAACCCTTGCTCTTTCGCTTGTCCTCAAAAGGCGATCACCAAAAGCTCCACCAGCGTAACGCCCGAGATCGATTACGAAAAATGTACCGGCTGTATGCAATGCGTATCCCATTGTCCGGGGCTGGCTATTTTCGGCTACGATACCCGGAAGCAAAACTTATTCTTACCGGTAGAATACGAGGTAGAAGAAGGTGCCGAGGTGTGGCTCGTCGATGATAACGGGAAGAAACAAGGCGAAGGTATCATTGAGAAAGTATTAAAGAAGCCGACAAAAACAAACGTGGCCCGTGTGAAAGCGGCAGGAATGGAAAACGATGCCTTATTGAATATCACAGGATTCATCGTAAAAGAAAACTATCCGGAGGAAATCGACTTCAAGCAAGAGCCGGAGTGTGAGTCGGAGACCTATGTTTGCCATTGCGAGGACGTATCTTTGGACGAGCTACTTTCCGCCATTGGGGATCGTAAATATATCTCCGTCGACGAGGTAAAACATATCACCCGCCTAGGAATGGGGCCATGCCGGGGAAAACGCTGCATACCCCGCCTACGCATGAAACTAAGGGAAAAAGGTATCGAACTGGTAGGCGACGCTACCCCCCGTGCTCCCCTATCTACCCGCTTCGTCCTAGGGGAAATGTATCCGCAGCGTCAGATAGCGGATACCTATAAAGTAGATTCCGGAAAGCAGGTTCGTAAGACGGAAGTCTTAATCGCCGGCGGAGGTATAGGTGGTAGCGCATTATTCCGTTATTTTGCGGAAGCCGGTAAAAAGACCGTGCTTATTAATGCGGATCGAGGATCATCATGGCGTAATATCGGTGGTGGTCGTCCAGCGTTCTCGATCCCCGAATTAGCGGAGATTGCCCGTAATAACCAAACGATATTCGAGGAGACACAAAAAGAATACGATATCCATTACCGTGAGATACGCTATATCACGTTCGCCCACGACGAGGCTACCTACAATGATCTGGAACGTTCCTGCGGTTGGTCCAACGCTTATTTGATCGACAAGAAAGACTTCCAGAAAGAGGTGTCCCCCTACTTCAACACGAACCAAAACACCTATTTCGCCGCACAAATCTCCCAGCATTGTTGGCAAGCTACCCCGGGGCGTGTGATAGACTTTATACGAAACAAAGGCAAAGAGCGGCAAGGTGAGGTTTTGGAAGACACACACCTAGTGGAAGTACACAAAAACGGTGGAAAATATCACGTCTTATTATATACGCATGATAAGCGATACATCGAATACGAATGCGATCATTTCGTGAACGCCCTCGGTTATAGCGCCGAGCGTTTCGCCCGCATGCTAGGCCTTTACACCGGCCTCTATCCGGTCAAGCACCAAGCGTTGATTACCCATCGCCTACCGAATCTGGGTAAAGACGAGGATATCCTCGATATGTTGATAGACCGCCGGAAACGTAACGACTTCTCCGCTGTCTACGGTCAGCAATTCGCCGAGACCGGACAGATTATCGCTTGCGCCTCCCCCGCTGTCGACGCTAAAGCGGAGATCAGCAACTTTGATGAGTTGAAGTTTAATACCCGTCGTTTCATGGAGATCATCTCCGAGGTGTTCTGCGATTGGATTCCATCGTTAGCCACAGTACCCGTACAAGCCACATGGTCCGGTTATTATGTAGAGCCTCGCTACATTATCGATCCGGATAACGGACTATTCGTCGGTTTGCAAGGTCACGGCTTCATGCTCGCTCAATACTTGGCTAAACTATACGTAGATAAAGCGTTAGGCCGTACCGTTCCGGATTATATGGAGCGATTGAGGCTCGATGGAGACGGAATTAGTGAGAAAGCTTTCAAATAAACTATAAATAAAACAAAACCTCCTCTACCACAATTGGTAAGGGGAGGTTTTGATAAAACCAATCTTTTCTATTTTTGTTATTCTATATCCATAAATAGTAATCATATGAATATAGAAACAACAGACAACTCCCCTTTGCTACAGGAATGTATAGAAGAATTGATCAGTAGTAAAATCGATGAGGGGAAAGGAAGAACCGCTGGGAATTATCGAAGCGCATGGAATAAATTATCCACCTTTTTAGGTCCGAGAGTAACGGAGTTTACATTTGCCGACTTAACGACCGATTTTCTTCATCACTATCTTTTATGGTTGATGCAAGGGGAAGACGGGAAACAGGCTCCCTTGAAACCGGGTAGTTTGGACTTCTACATTCGTAATCTAAAGACAATGTATAACAAGATCGCTCAAGATAAACAAATGGATGTTCCGAGAGAAAGCCCATTTTCCGGCCTGCAGATAAAGGTCCCACCCACCCGGAAAAGGGCCTTGCCAAGCCTCGACCTACAAAATCTGGCGACTCTTGAGCGGCCCAAGAACCCACACGCCTGTACGGCCCTTCACTTGGCTCTTTTCTTATTTTACGCTAGAGGTATGTGCTTCGTGGATGTCTTTAATTTGCGACACAGCAATATAAACGATGATTATATCCACTACGTACGTAGCAAGACTGGCGTAGCGATGCAAGTAAAGATCACCCCCGAGATGAAGAACATCATATTCTCTTATCGGCGTTTCAATAACCCGTGGATATTCCCTTTCTTACACGAGAAAATCAGCGGAGAGGGAGAAGTCACGGCCCAGTCCGCGCTTCGGAGAGTGAACCGCCACTTAAAGAAAATGGGAGAGCAATTACACTTCGAACAGCCATTCACTACCTATGTGATGCGGCATAGCTGGGCTTCCATGATGCTGGAGGCGAATTCGGAAATCGGCATTATCAGCCAATCCTTAGGACATATGTCCCTACGGACTACCGAGATCTATCTTGGCCGGATATCAGTATCTAAAATAGACAGGGCCTCCGATAATATGTTGAATAATTTGGTTCGCGGCTCTTCCTCCCGGCAAAGAAGTAAAAATAAGGTGATGGCTTTAAGAGACAATCCTCCTATACAAATAAAAGAGACAATCGGCAAGAAATGCAAGAAGTTCATTTCCTCGATTGCCTCTAAGTTATTCTCATTTATTTAAAATAGTTCATGCAGGAATGCCAAAGGGTAGATTCGTCAAGGTATTCCTGCACAGCCCTTAGAATGGATACTATTTCTCTTCACCAAAATTAACGGTATTCTCGACATTGTCCACATCATCAAAGACAGCCACGTTGCCGTTTGTTATCGTTACACGGAGGTCGGCACTATTAGGGCCGGCGATATTCACCGTCAGCTTATAATGATAATCCCGATAGATATTGTAATCGGTCACCAAGTCACCCCCAAGATAGAATTTATACTCTACATCGATCGGCGAAGAGTATGCTCCTCCACCCAAAGGATACTGATATTGCCCTCTTACCAATAGATAAGTGCATCCTTCCAAAGATCCGCCAGTCCCCGGCCCCATATCCTTCTTATTCTTCTCTTGCGCCGTGGTAGCTAAACCTGTACCCCGGATATTTTCCGCCATATAGAAAACTCCTTCTTTATCACCGAGTGTTATTCCTGATACAGGTATCTCCTCCGTATAGAAATTAGTAGATAAAGGACTTGAAATCGTTGGATATGTCGAGTCGTCATCATATAGCCGGGTTACTTTAGGTACATTTGACATAATAACCGGTTTCGTATCAATTAACTTAAAATAGCCAGAGGCCACTGAAGAGTTCACGGTCACGGTCACTTTCGCGAACGCCCTGTACATACGGGATAATACGACCAACGTCATGTCAGCCTCTGAGCTAGAGGGATCCTTCGTATAGTCGGTCGGTCCCGAAGATAGTATATTAGTACCTGTTGGAGAGCCATCTGATGAATAAGTAATACTTTTCGTTTTAGCCATCAATTCTGTTACAGAAAGGGACGTAGGGATACCACCTTCTTTTACAAATAACTTGGCGGTAACCTCCGTCGCATTCATATCCTCCGCATTTACGATGATATAAAACTCACTAGTCTCGTTCTTGAAACGCATATCATCCTTCATTAATTGAATCAATAACTGGTCATAGGTAGTGCTACTACTTCCCGGCACAGCCGTTATGCTATTCCTATCGGCAAAGACAGCTTTCAACAACTCGGTTCCATCCTTTTTAAACTGTAAAATCCATACGTTATATATATTAGTATCTCCCAATTTAAGAATTGTCGTTTCCGTTCCCGCTTTCGTCTCTACATCAATCGTACCCGGTACCCTTAACAGGAACTGGAAAGCACATTCCTCCCCTCCTTCGGATGTTGATGGTATCATTTCCTCATTACTACATGCCCCTAGCAGCAAGCATAGTATACAAAATAAACTTATTCTCATTTTCAGTTCCTCCTTATTCCCCTCCAACGGGATCCGTCACATTTTTTATTTCCGTGAATTCCAATATACCCAATGTCAGTTCTGTTTCTTTAAAATCCCCAAAGAACTTCAAGGTAAATTCAAAGCTATAGGACATACCGGGTAAAAACGTCTTTCTAGCAGTAGCGTGAAACGTAAAATCCCCCCATTCTTCAGTTCCATTTCCTTTCTTATCATACTTTACCTTTAATTTGATCGTGAACTGTAATTCCGATCCGCTTAATGGCAAAACTATTTTTGGTGGCTTAGAAGTATGTGCAGCATCCACCGATACAGCATTATCGAACTTATTGAACTCAACTGCATTATTTACGTTCGCTTCACCCTTCGAAGACCAAACCTTGCTCCCAAGGCGATAATCTAGGGAACCCAATAGGTTATTCATCGTAATGGATTCTACTGTTAAGCCTAATACTCGTACAGGAGATACACTAGCCGCTTTTACCGACACCTCCACTTGCGAGCAAAGCCGCGTGAACGGATTCGTCAAGGTAACTGACATCGTGTTTTGTCCCGCTTTCTGGGGCTGGACAGTTATATCGTTCATGAACGTATACATAAAATCTTGCCCATTTTGCACGGTCACCAGATTTCCATCACCCAATTCCGGCGCATTCTCTTCATTGTAGGAAGTGAAATAAAGGTTATATACACCGCGATACAAAAATAGGGCCTTGCCCGATTGGGCGGTGACCTTTCCATCCGCACCCACCACATAAGTACCTTCCGCCGAAGGAGTACCAGTTTCACCAGTCCCAGTCTTAGTACCGGTCTCAGTCTTAGTCTCCACCTTGAAAGCATAGACTTTAATCAACGCTTTATCATTCAAGGCTGAAACGGCCGCAGCCTTGGTTACGTTCGCTTGATAAAGATCGAACTCCAAGGCAACCTTATCACCTTCCCCTTCTTCCCAAAAAGATTCCTTTTGGCAACCCACCAACGTGACCAAAAGCCATAGACTTACAAAACTTAATACATATCTCATATCTCCTCCCTTCTTATTTAAATACCCACACTCGTATTCTGATCCGTACTATTTTGCCAATCGTATACGGTTACGCCCTCGAATGTACCTTCCATCTTATCAATACGTATCTTATAGACATAATGATAACCCGCCAACCATTTCACCCCGCTTTCGGAAGAAATAGAGGCTGTCTCAAACTCACGTTCCACCCCGTCTACATCCACTGTCAAACGGAACGACAATACTTGCTCGGCAGCGTCCATCGGGGCTACGAGACAAGATATGTTCGGTTGCGTCAACGAGGTTTCCAATATTTTCGAACCGGTCAACTCTATCGAGGATGTCCCCGCTAGGCCATTCAGACGCCCTAGTTCCTCCCCTGTCCCGTTCAATCGCATGTCCGCCTTACCGATTTGCAGACGTCCGGTGTTACTACGTATATCTATTTTTTTCAGCGTTAAGATCTCATCGCTGGCATTCGCAGACTTATAGATATAGAAACTCACCTTTGTCAAGGCATGGAACAATTGAAGGCTGATTATCTTTGAGGTTTTGGAAGCCTGAACCGGCGTAGCATAAAGGTAATCGATCTGTTTACCATCGAATGTATCCGCATCCCGGACCGTGACCTCGACAGAGTACACGCCGGAGGAGGCTGTTACGTTAATGGCCTTACCTTCTTCTTCCGTAGGATAATAAGCATACACATCCGTAGCGGTACTACCCAGCAGTGGCGCGGATGCACATCCCCATGTTACTCCGGATTTGAAATACACCGGATTCACCCATGTATCACTGGAGTTCTTCAAATACAATTTCACGTTATCCACAGAGGTAGTCACAGCCTTCGTAACAGCGTCGTCAGCCAAAGAGACCGATCGCAACTCAAGGGGGGAACCAGCAGCCTCCACCTCCGGTATCCCGTCTGACTGGCAAGCTCCCAACAGGGAACAGAGGGCCAATCCCCAACCTAGATTATATAAATTTCTCATATTCTTCATTCTTTATAGATTTTAAATGGATCAAGTGGCGCTAACAGGATTGTCGGGAACCGTTGTCTCCGTAAACCCCATTACTTCCACGGAAGTCAATATCAATTCATCGGATGACGTGAAGTTATATACATAATTCTTACTAGCCCCAAATGTGTATGCCGGCTGAATAAATGTTTGTTGTGTAGCCTCTGGACTTGAAGCACCGTCAAGCGTACGGGAAACGCTTAGCTTGAAACTCATACTCGCTCCCGGTCTTAAGATACAGACGAAAGTATGCTTATCGCTAGCTACGGTATTATCCCCCGTATGCAACATCTCGATCGTTTCAGAAGAAGAGGCACCAGTCCGGATGCCATTGCCTGCCAAGGTAGCCGTCACATACTTATATTTTGTAGTAGTCCCCCCTGATGAGGCATAATTAATTGAGATCGTGATCTTCGCCGCTACCGGCATAAAGGTAAAGTTTACCTTGTTGCTACTCAAGGTAACGTTAGCACCTTTCGCCTCCAGTTTATTGCTTTGCCAGAAATTCTCATAGGATTTCTGGTTTTGCAGAATAGAGGTGAAAGTTGCCGGATATGAGGCCGAGAATGAAGAAGCCGTAGATGATCCGGAAACCGTCAACGATTTTCCCGCCGTTTTCGGAATCCACCCGTTCGTGGCATCCTTTCGGTAAGTCACGGTCTGGCTCCCACCATTAATCTGTATCTCATCGTCCGTACTAAAGCTACTCTTATCATAGTTCGTAGCGTCGACGGCACGGGTAGACAGAGAAGAAACGATCTCCGCCGTCACCTCCAAGGGCTGTCCACCTTCCAGATCCACCTCTGAGGTACAGGCGGGGGCGAGCAATAGCAATAAGCCTCCGGACAGGTGGAGCATGGTTTGTCGTATATTCATAGTATAATGTATCATAATGCTATATAGTTGTTAAGTTAAATTTCCTCCAGCCATGATCTCATCCGTCCATTTGCCGATGGTACAACTTTCCGGGATCAGCATGTCGTTATGCAAGGTCAAATTATATGTATAGTGGTAACCGGTCCGCAAGGCACAACCCGTTAAGGTAGCCTTGTAGGTAACACCATCGCAAGTGAGAGAGACCGTTAGATCCGTAACGGAGGTTCCCGTGCTACCACCTACAGCCCTTAGGATACCACACCATTCATATTTCCGGGATGTATCGCCCGGGTAAGGCCGATATAGCGTGATCGTCTGGTTCGTAGATACAGCCGTACGTATCCCCGTCGCCGCTACCGTAACGGCATCATTGGCGATAGAGGTCTCACGCTTCACGGTAAACTTCAAGGTCAACTTCGAATTGACGTGCGTAAATGGCTTGCCGGTCGACGTAAAGTCCAGCGTACCGTCGCTGGATGTGGCATCACCCGTTTTCAGCAGGTTACTGGCCAGATAAGCAGCGCTCGTGGTTTGAAACTGGTTGATGGCCGAGTAATCCGCCGGAAACTGCGCCGAATACGTAACGGCAGGCTCCAAGGTCACAGGCGAGGTTCCCACCACGGTCCATGCGGAAGTCCCGTCATACCGATAGCTGGCCGATTGGGAAGCCGCCGTCCCACTTGCCTTTTTTGTCCTTGTCACCTTTATCTGATCGCCGGAAAGGAAGGATGTCCTATCGAAACCATTATCCGAGCTAATCGCCTCGCCGCTTTTGGTAACAGGGCTGATCTCGGCAAATACCGTCACCGGGATTCCCTCCGGAGCGGAAAGCCCCGTCTCTATCCCGTTCGTGCAACCGGAGAGAGCCAGCGCCATGTTTAAGGCTCCCATCCATGCTAAACTGAGGTTCATGTAATTCATATTCATATTTTTCTTTTTATGCCGTAATTAATAGCCGCCGGGCTTAACGTCTCCCGTTCCTGCTGAACCGCTCTCCATCCAAGGGACGATATTGGCGTTCACCGTAATCGCTCGGTTGGATAAGGTTATTTGTATTTTGTGGGTATGTCCTCTTTTCCAAGTGATCTGACTTAGGTTGGCGGATAACGTCCGGTCATCCGTAGTGTCACCCCGCTTGCCGACCACTACTGTAAGGGTCATGTCAACCGATGCCAAAGGAGCCACCAGCCCATAACCTACCTCCACCGGAACACCCGCAGCACCGCAAAGTATGGCGGTAGTATTACTCGACGCATCGTTTTTAGGGGTAAAAGTGAGTTCGGCTACCTTTGTTCCTCCACCAAGCGCTCCATCCGCGATCTGCATCGTTCCCGTGCCGGTAGTGAACGCATTGGGGGATGTCTTCAACGTTATCTTCTTCACGTAATCATAGGTCGTATTCACGGAACGTCCCGTGGCGGATTGCATCGTGAAGGAAAGGCGGGCCAGCGCATGTTGCAGGTAGATTTCCGGCTGATAAGTACCGCTTGAGGGGGAACCGCCGGACGGCGTGGTATTGCTGGCCGTAATAGCGGTAACCTCTCCTACCGTGTTGCTGGCGGAACCGTACATATAATCGGTAGCGTCAGAATCCCATCCCTTGCCGCCATAGAAATTCTGGTGAGCGGGAAGGGTGGTCGCTATGGTATGCGTCGTGGTAGTCGTTGATTTTGTGAGGGTGGCGCTCGTCGGGCTATAGGCATAGATCCGGGCCTTTACACTCGATAAATTCACAGTGGGATCGCCTACCCAATCGTTTCCGCCGCTACCTACCGACTGATAGGTGAAGGTGGAAAGGCCGGCATCCCCCGCCGTACCAACCCCGCCATAGGGAGTATAGCCGTCCTCTGCTTTAGTAACGAAAAGTTTTACCGCGTTAATCCTTCCCTCACCCTCCGTCGTGGAGGTTCCGCTTATGATAGAGCGGGTCTCGACACCGCTCATGTGGAATACGGGTTGTAAGAATGCCCCTGTCGTGTCTTCCGGCAAGGAGTCGTCGGAGGAGCAGCCGGATAAGAGCGCCAGTATCGCCAACAGGCCTACACCAAGGTGTAGCGGACGTGCGTTTTTGTAAATATCCTGTATCATAGGTCGTATAGTTTTTTTAGATAGTCGTACTTGTATTGTCGGATGATTCATTCGTCCACCCTACCACATTGAAGCCGTCCAGCTTAAGGCCGGTACCGTGGATGGAGATGGTGTATGTATATTTATTTCCGGCGGACCATTCGCCACCGTCGGTAATAGTGTCTAGTTTCATTTCCTTGCCATCTACTACGACGGTCAAGGTAGCGGCGGTAACATTTGCAGTGCCGGAGGGGAATGGTACGCCGTAATTGATGAACTCGATTCCGTCTGTGGTAGCGGCAACAGTTACGCCGCCATTTACCGTGTACTCGTACTTTACCGGTGTACCCGCCTTCGCTCTGGTTAGGTTGCCGAGGGCTCCGTCCTTTAGGCTCATGGTGGTGGTACCATTCGTTTGTAGTGTCGGGATGGGGCGACTATAGGTTATTTTTGTTAGGTTACAAGGACCGACGTAGTCCGTGTGTTTCTTGAACTTTAGGCTTACCAAGCAAAAGGCATGCTTAAGGCCGAGGTTTATCTTCTCGCCTTTTGGATCGGAGGCTCTGTGGCCGTTATCGGCTATGGGTTGAGTTGTTCCAAAGGTATTCGTGGAAGTGTTATAGGCTACACCATACATATAATCGTTACCGGGAACTGTGAAATCCAAGGAGGAGGCATTCGTTACCGTATTCGAATAGGCTATGGCAGTGGCTCGTACCGGGATGGTATAGACCGGGGAAGAGGCATTTCCGGCCGCGGTTATCGTGGTGGCATCCGTGACTGGATAGCAAGAGTAGACTATGGCTTGCTGGGTGCTTAGCCAGATCGTTTGATCCTTACCGTTTATCGTAGCGGGTTTTAAGGAACCCTCTTGGAGGGTGTATTGGCCGTATGTACCATGGGGGGATGTGCCGTAATGGTTTTCACTGGTCTCGTTATTTACGGCATATAAGCCGATGGCCTTTATATCGCCGGATGTGGCAGTGGCCTTGGTGAGGGCTACGCTGGCGATCTGCGGGGACAGGGCGACAGGGGTATCCGGATCAACCGGGGGTACGATGGGGTCTTCGCCATCCTCGCCGCCGCAGGCGAAAAGGGAAAGCGATACTGTTGTTAATAATAGGTATCTATACGGTTTCATATTTATCGTTGTTTATATTGTTCGTTTATTTGCCACCCGGTTTTATTATTACCACCCGGTCTGATTGTTACTACACAGATTTCGTGTTTTGTGTTTCGTGTTTTGTTGTAGAGACGGGGCGTGCCCCGTCTCATCCCAGCTAAATGGTAACTTAAAATACTAACAGTCGGTGGGAGACGGGGCACGCCCCGTCTCTACAACCCTAGACTGTAGGTTAATTAACTTTCAAATCATCATTGCCGATTCCTGTGCCCCAAGCGGCTACGGTTACGGTGCCGACCGACAAGCCCTTTCCGCTAAGTTTTACCGTGTAAAGGTGGTTCTTGCCTCTCTCCCATGTCAAGTTGCCACTAGAGCCTAGAACCACATCATAATCAGCACCATCTATCGTGAATATGGCTTGTACGGTATTCGCCGCTACCTTATCTCCAGCAGCTATCGGGAGTGCCATGATGCTAAACTTGGAGGATGCGGCCTTCGCGTCATTCTCTGTGGTAGCGGCCGTAGCGCTAGGTGTAGTAGCTACTGATATTATAGTATATCCGGAAGGAGTACCATTACCATCATCATCGATAAAACGGGTATAGGTAGCGCCCGCAGCACCGGAACCTGTAGTTATGGCTCCTGTCGAGATATTCATCTTGACGGCTCCCCCATCGCTTAGGCCGGAACCACTCTTATTTTTCAACTGTATCCTCGTCAACTTACCGGCATTTTTATAAGTACCGTCATTATAGATACGAAAACTGACCAAGGCTAGGGCATGGTTCATGTAGAAATCTACCGAACCGGTATGAGAAGATAAACCAGTCGCTTTCCCATTGCTGGTAGTGGGTTGAGTAGAGGCATTAGAACCATCCGCACTACCCCACATATAATCGACCTCGCCGGGGGCAGAGATTATATTACTATTAGTGGTAGTATTATTGATCCAACTAGAACTATTCCATATCTTCTCTGCGTTGCTTGTCGCAGGATTCAAAAAGTTGTTCGTTGTGATCGTATTCTTCCCGGGGTAAACGGATATGTTTATCGTGGAAGTGGCAGAGACCTTGTTCGATGATTCTGTTGCTTTTAACGCCGTTCCGGTAGTCTGTAAAGCTCCCGCATCGTCCTGTCCCGCATCGATAGGCGAGTATGCCGGGTAATGCGCAAAGATCTTCGCCGTCTGCGAAGTCAGATAAATCTTGTTCGTAGTACCTGCCGCAGTAGCCCAGCTACCACTAAGGGTATATACCGCATAATTGTTTTTCAACGTAGAAGTATAAGGATCTACATCAGTTCCAGAGGCAGTGCCATCAAGCGCAGCATATACGGCGATCCCTCCCGTAAGGCCGGTATTCGCTGTCACCGCACTTTTCGTAAGCGTCACCCCCGCCGTAATCCCCAGCTCTACGGCATCCGGCTGGTTGGAAGGGAGGATGGAGGGGATATTGTCCTCGTTGCTACAGGCAGCCAAGAAGAAGGGAGAAAGAAAGAGTAGTTTATAGTTTATCAGTTTTCTCATGATTACTTTTTTTGATTCGTTCTATTAATTGTTCAATTCGTTTAGTCAGTCAGTGGATCAAGTCTAGGTTGCCATCGACATACGAGGGAGTCCATTCGGCTACCTCCACGGAGGAGATACCTAAAGAGGCATCGTAGATATCCAACGTGATCACGTGAGAGAAACCGGGCTTGAAATTATCCTCAGATATTTCATCACCCAACTTCACGGATACGTCGGTAAAGGTACCGATCGAAGTCTCGACCGTTATTTTCACATTGCCCGGATCGGGTGTAGGCGGCAGATACAGGCAGCCCAGATCGATGGGACCGACATTTGATGCCCCTACCGTGGCGTTGCCGGCAGGCTCAAGGATCACTTCCGAGGAACCGGAGAAGACAGCCTCGCCCGTAGCCAGCGGAACATTTACCGCCGTAGGTATGCTTTTCACGATAATCTTGTTCACCTTCACCTCCAGTCCTCCGGCATCATGCTTCTTTGCCTTGAATACCAGCTGGGTAAGCAGGTGGGCGTAATTCAATGAGCGATTCGCCTCGACCCCGGCGACGGTATTGCCCGTAAACCGGTTACCATCCCACTTATTACCCGCCAAGGGACCGGCGTACATCAAGTCCATATGCCCGTCAAGGGTATAGCTTACGGTACCCTCGGCGGCATCGTACGAGTTATCGCCCGCCACGGGAGATACGCCGACCAGATACACGTTCGCTCCCATGCGGGGATAATGGTGCTTACGAGAGGCATCCCATGAGATACTCCCGCCTACCGCCACATCAGCCGTCCGCTCTACCCATTCCTCGTAGAATACGGCGTCGGCCCAACTCGTGGTCACGTCGGATACGGGGGTGGAGAAACGATCGGCAAGACTCGTATAGTCGGGAACACCTGTGATGGCGTCGAGACGGGTCACGCAAAAGAGGGTGGTCTTGAACGCCTCCGCCTCTCCAACTTCCGCTTTCGTGCTTATGGACGTGTCCGGATACGTCGCCCGAAGCTCGATCGGAGGATCGGCGGAAGGTATCTCACCTCCCGCCTCACCATTGTCCGAGCAAGCGGCCAACGATCCCATGACTATCATCGACAATATGTATATAGAGAGTTGTCTCATGATGGTTGAGGGATATTTAGGATTATTTCAAGTCAACGGTTCCGCCGTTACCCTGTTTCCATTCGTTGACAGTGGCTTTCACTTCCAGTGCCTTCACATTTTCTCCTGTAGGTTTATCTGGCTCGGTAATGTTCAACGTAACCGTATGGGCATAGCCTTCTTGGGCATTCAACTTTTCACCTGTATTCTTTGAGTCCATCACCGGGACATTCAAGAAGGTACGATCCGTACCGCCTACGTTGATCGTTACGTTCAGCTTGATATCATTAGACGGAGCGAGCATCACTGCCGGGCTAATCGTAGAAGCTGTCGTGGAAAGAGCGGTTGTCGTGATATTCGGGACAGAGAAATCGGAAGCAGTAGCCCAATTCACGTCACCATTTGTCAAGTTTACGGATTGGGGCAATTGCGTGCCCAAAATCTTGATGCTCTTGATGGAGACGTTCTTTCCTTCCCATTCTCCCTGACCACCAGCTACGCTTGTGTAACTAGCGGCGAAAACCAATTGGGTGGTCTTGTGGGCAAACGTCAACTTACATCCATTTTGATTTGGTGACGCTGCAGTTCCGGCATCTTGATCCGCACCGATCGTCATGACATCCTGCAAGCCGTCTACCTTACCGAAAACCACTTTTGAGGACTCGATTGTTCCGGAAGGAACAACCGCCGTGATATGGGAGTTTTTAGCACTCGCCTGCGCATTATCATAATACAAGGTGGGAGTCAAGGTAATATCCGTCTCTTTCCCAGCCGTAAATACAGCGCCGGCTACGTTGGCACGTTTTTCCAATGCCTTTGTAGTTCCATTGATCTCATTCTTGTAAACCGGATTAAAGCTAGCCCAATCATGCTCGTGTCCGGAAGTCACGTCCACCATCACCACGATACCTTCCACCTGCGATCCGCTCGTGATCGGGGCTTTAGTCGTGAGACCTTCCACGCTTTGTGTCAATTTGATCGCTACCGGAGCGTTCGCCGTACCCAAATCGGGAGTGATCACATCCTTGTCGTTCGAGCAGCTTGCCGCTAACAGGGCCACAGCCGCCATTGTCAAAATCTTTTTCATTTGTCTTGTAATTTTAAAGTATTAATAAAAAATATGAATTAAATAATCTGGTCTATAAATCGGCGTTGCCGCCATTGCCCGGTTTCCACGGGGTGACGGTTGCCGTTATCTTTACTTGGTACTCCTCGAAGGGATCCGGCTCCTTGGGTTCCTCGGGAGTATCGGGGTCGTCCGGTTCCTCCGGATCAACGGGTATCTCAAGCGAGATCTCGATATCGTAAGCCCCTCCACTCTCGTTGCCCTCGCCGCCGAACGAGACGGGGAGATCCTTGAAATCCTGCCCGGAGGCGGGATCACCTTCCGGCGCGAGCGTCATGTCAAGCGTCAAGGAGGCCTTGGGCTGCACCAGCACGAATCCGGGGAGCGTCACTACGCCATCCACCACGGGGATACCATTCCCGTCATCGGAAGAATAGATGATCACCGAGCTGGTCTCCCCGACCGGGACCACCTCTCCATCCGACAAGGACACCTTAGCTACCGAGGCTAGCCCGTTCAGCTTGACGGCATGTACGCTATACCCGTCCGGCGCTCCCTTGACACGTAGGCGGAAGCTGAGTTGCGTCAGCAGGTGCTTATGGATCAAGGGCGTTTCCGTAGCGTCGAAACGGCGGGACAGGGAACCGCTCCGCTCATCGGTCAGCATCAAGTCTTCCTGCCCCGTCAGCTCGTACCGTACCTCGCCGTTCACGTGGGGGGCGGCGGGGTGATAGCTGCGGATGAAAAGCGCGGAGCCGTCCGTGGGATAGTAGCGCTCCGGGTCCAAGAGGATATCGCCCTCCGTGGCCGTCCCCGTCCAATGCTCCGTGTAATCGCCGGCGGAAGTGCCTACGGCGATGGATACGGGCGTGGAGTCGAAAACGTCCACGGCGGCACGGGTCTGGATGCCGGTGTAAAGGCGGATCGGGACGGCGGGGCTTACCTTCAAGGAGAGATCCAACGTATCACGGCCCGAGGACATGGCCTCATGCAGGCTCGCGGTCAGGTTCTCCTTGTAGCTGAAACGCTCGCCGCCGGCGGTCTCGAACGAGAGCGTGCAGACGTTGCTCCGGTCCGAGCCGTCCAGCGTCACCGTACCCAAGATACCCGCCACGGCTTGGTAAACGCCCGCTACGCCCATAGCCGAGGCACGGAAATCAAGGTCGAGCACACCCACTCCTGTCGCTATCCGGTCGGACAGGCGCACCGACGAGGCTATCCCGTCCAAACGGCCCTCCACCTTCGCCCCGCCGAAGCCTTTCCCCGCGTCGATGGTAAGGCGCAAGATCCGGCGGATATCCTTGGGGGTCGATGAGATCGCGGTCTCATCGCCATCGGTCACCTTAATCCCCGTCACGCTCTCCACGTAAAGAGGGCTATCCAGCGATACCAGCAGGCTGTCGCTTCCCGAGGGAAGGGCGGCGGCATAGGCTTTCCCCAGATTCTCCGTATCGCCCAACCGGACCTCGGCGGGGTCGGCGCCGGCGACCAGCAGGGCGTACTCCCCCACCACGAGCCGCTCGCTCCACGACCACGTAGACGGCGTTCCGGCGGGCTCTTCCTTCCCCGCCACGCGGGAACCATCCGCCTTATAAGCGAAAACGGCCAAGGGAGTATCGCCCGTATGTCGCACGGATACCCGCAACAATCCCTCGCCGGAACCGGGAACGGGTGGTTCCGGATCGTCCTTACCGCAAGCTCCCAAGACGAGGAAGCCGAGTAATAAAAAAGCTGTTTTTTCCGATAAATGTCTTAATCTCATATACTAGTTTATCTATAGTTTTTCCTTTCCCTCTGTACGGGCCGGTTCCCTGCCGTCGGGGAGGGTGTCTCCCTAGCGTTAGGGATGATGCCTCCCCAGCGTTAGGGACGATACCTCCCTAGTATTAGGGATGATGTCTCCCCTGTGCTAGGGATGATACCTCCCCCGGATCAAATCTCATCCGGGCTCTCGGAGTCGCCTCCCCCGGCGCCCACGGTGAGCGGCAGCTTGTACTCGATCGTGCGGGGAGACTTGAGCAAGGTGACGCCTTTCGAGAACTGCGTCACGATGCGCAGCTTGTACTTGCCGTCGGTCAAGGTCGGTACGCGGGCGATGATACGGCTGGGGTCGTTTTGCGTGAGGCGGCGGGTCACGGGCGTAACCTTCTCGCCGTCTTCCGACACGAAAAAGATACCTACCGAGCTGTCCGCCCCGTTAATACGGATACGGTCGCCCTCGATCAGTATGTCCTCGTTCGGGGTGATAGAGCCGTTGGACAATCCCGTGAAGGTATCGGTCACCATGCCGATGCGCCCTACCTCAGACTTGGCTCCGAGAACCTCCACGCCCACCTTGCTCAATGCGTCACGCATCTCGGCGGAGGGCACGATATCGAGCGTCAGCTTATGGATAGCGGGATCGAACTTCGCCGTCTCGCCTCCCCAAGGGCCCGTGATACGGGGCGTGTACTGGCACACCTCGGTGAGTAGGCTGTAGCCCATCATGAGGTGCTCCCGCACGATGCGGTCGCGTTGCTTGATAATGGACAGCAAGGTGTCATACTTGATCTCGGAGCCTTCCTTGATGATGGCGTTGGCTATATTCTCGTTGTGCAGGGTGTCTTTTTGTGTCAATACCTCCGCTACGTAGTCGTTGTCGTCATCCTTGGTTAACAAATTCGGCCGAAGCCATACTTTCCAGTAATACTCGTTTGCCATGATTGGTTTGTTTTTAAGTTGTTTATAATTCGTAATGTGTGATCTTATTTGTTTGTATTCTTTACATGTCAGTTTGCTTGCACGCAACGGACAGCGAAACCGTAAGCCTTACCACTCACGGTCGCTGAAGGGGTCGTGTCCAAGTTGTATTTAAATTCAATGTACCAGCCATATTCATTATAATAATCTTTTCGTGAATTCGCCCCAAATAAGGAGAAACTTGGAGCTAGACCTCCATTAAACGAACAGGGGGTTCCATCAATATTACGCTCGGGGTCCCTTAAAAGACCGGTACTTATTTCACGCATCCTGAAAAAGGGGAACCACGCATAATCCCCTTGCGGTGTCTCATATTTTATTCCATTCATGATATGGAAGGAATTCTTGTTGACAGCGATCCCTGTCGTTTTCCAGTCGGAGTTTACTAACATTTGAAACTTGTTAGTACCCCACGAAAAACCACTCCAGATATTTTTCATTGCCGTATCATCGAAATCCGGGACTCTCCATCCGGCCGGGCATGGATCGTACAGGGCCTTCGCCGTAGGTCCCCACGAGCCATCGGCCGCCTTATAGCCTATATGGAATTTTGATGGATTCCGGATCGTATTCTCCAAACTGTTACTATTCACCTTTTCAAGATCAATAATCTCCCCATCCCCGTTAAACATTAATCCCTTGTCATCCCTTCCGCCATCGGCGGAGCCTGGCATCGGGTCTTTACGACCCCATTGATAAATGTTGCCGTAAGCACGGGCGGATTCCAAGGGGTTTGTCGTAGACCACGTATTGCGAAGGGCTCCCAAATTGCGATCCATGATTACCTTGCCGAAGAAAGCTCCGGACGTGGCATCAGTCCATGCGTCTCCGGCGTACGTATGTACCGTGCCCCCGGCGCTAACGCTCTTGGCCCTCCGGATAGCCTCTTCCCTGTTCGCCGCCGTGATCGTTCCCGACAGGCGTGCCGGCACGTAATCCGTGATCCATAGATGCCAGCTCCAGAGGATCGTGGTACCATCCGCAGCGTACGCCGCGATCACGGCGTTGCCGCCTTGCGTGACCGGCACCCTCACGTGGACAAGGGCATTTGCCCTATCGCCGATATTCGTATAGTTCACCAGATTCTGATGGTTATAGCTACCCGCCTCATTGCTGACGGCGTAACCCATCACCAAATCACCCGAGGTTCCGGCGTCCTTGCTCTGCCACAAGACACGGACGCTACCGATCGTCTTATCGGACAGGTAGGTGTTGTCGCCACCCGAACCCGCCTCGTGCTTATAGGGGTTGAAGCAGATGTTCGTACCGGGACGCATCATGAAGCAGTTCGATGTCTGGACGAGGTTCGTGCTGATCACAGGAGTCTGGTCCAGCAATTGGATACGGGGATCGCCGCGGTAGTCGGTGTTCCGGATATTTATCGTATAGTTGTAGTTCGTGCTCTCCAAAAGGTTGAAATCCGACATGTCGTTCCCTCCCAGATAGGCCCGGTAGTACATACGTTCCAACCCGTCTTTGCTGTCCACCACGAGCTCCATATACGTAGCAGAGGCATGGGCGTATTCTTTCGTACGGTAATACTCGGAGGTCACGCTACGGGACTTGCCTTTCGCGTTGGCAGGCATCCAAGTGGTTAACGAGCCTTCGTTTGCGGCATCGACACCTTTCAAGCGGTACAAGTCCTTGTATTCCACCGTGGAGATCGGGTAAAGATCGCCCTCGAAGCGAGAGTCGGTCTCCGTCGGGGACATAAGATAATAGACAGTGGGCACTTGGCAGAGTTTTACCTCCTTCAAGGTATAGCCGGTACGCAATCCCTCGGCGAACTTCCAGTTCACCGTGAGACGCACGGCGAGGCGCTTCAAAAGGATACGGGCATCGCTACCGTCCGCGCTTTGGATGACGATCTTGCCCTCATTCGTCACGTTCACGTTCTTCAAGAGGATGAAGTAAGGCATGGCGTTGATGTCGTTGGTGCCACCATCCCCTATCCCATTGATGGTGGAGGCATCGGCAAGCCTTCCTTGAAGGTCGCTCCAGCTAGGGCTGCCGGAAAATTCGGATATGGCGTTCGAGGAGCCACGGGCCACGATGATAAGCTGGCAGTTCTCGCAAGCAACCAAGTCTACGGTCAATGTTGAGCCAGTGGCTTGGCTGACTGTAGGGGTTAGCTTCTTGAAATTCCTGTTGGAATCATACTGCAAGATCTGCAAGTTATGGAGTTGGTCCGGCTTGGCACTGGCCAAGGCATCCGCCTTTGTCCGGACAGCGGCAGGCACCAGACGAACGTCGAAGGCCCCGTTATTCCTCGCCCCTACGCTCTTCGTCCCGGATGATCCGGCATTCAGTGACGCCGCATCCACCTCGTCGGCGATACCCACGCACAAGGATACCTCCACCGTCTTGCCTCCACCCGTAGACGGGCAGGGTGAATCGAGACGATCCTCACAACTTGACATTCCTAACATCGATACTATTGACATCATCATCAATACTGCTTTTTGTAATTTTACACCTATTTCCTCCATAACTGCACGTGCTTTTTCACTACTACATTTCACATATTTTTACTTGAAAGCACCTGTCTCTTTCTTACGCAGAAAGAGACAACAGGAGTATAAACGCTCCTATCAGCTGTTTTTCAAGCCCTTGGAAATGTTAATAGGACAAGGCACGTCACGCTTGACGGCTCGCTATTGTTTGTCTTTTTTAATTTTGACAAAAGATTTAAGCACTCTCCTTGCCTTTATCAGCAATTTGAGCTACTTTTACGTCCGAAAACGGATATTTATCCGTCATTCTGAAAGTTGTCTCTTTCTGCGTAAGAAAGGGACAACTTTTTTTCTCTCACACCTTCATTCTCAATATCTTCCATTTTATTTCCTTTTTTACATTTTCTTTCATTCCGCTTTTTGTCTCTTTACAAATCACTACTCATTTAACATTTCGGACTTACTGTCCGGAAAGGCACGCACGAAACCGCACGATACCCGACGGGGGTACCGTGTAACTTCACGTACGCGACAACAATTATATCATCGCATGACGGGATTAATAAGGATAAGGAGTGTTATTTTACTCGGTGGTCTTCACCCACACACGCTTGCCATCGAACGTGATCGCCATTTTGAGAATGTCTCGCACCCCAGCCGCATGGAGCGTAGCGGCGTATTGCTTCTTCTCGATCTGCGCCAAGGCGGAATCAAGCACCTTGTCCACAGACTCGTCAAACATGGGGTCGTACACTTTCAACTCCATGATAAAACCCTTGCCACCAAGGTCACGGGGACGAAGAAGGATGTCGTAACGGCCCAAACCCGACTCACGGTTACTGCTCACCTCGTACGCACCGTTGCTAACCAGCATTCCCAACAAGAACGCCTGATAGACCTTTTCCGGCTCACGGCCGTTCGTGTCGTAATAGGAGAGCGTATTCACGACGAAGTCATTCAATAGCCGCTGGAAGATATTCATCTCGTTCTCGTCCAAAGCCTGCAGCATCATCTCCAAGCGGTCGTTCTTCACGGGGCCGTCGTTGATCCAGCCCCGGATGATCGTAGAAAAAACCGTGGAAACCTCCGTGTTCGGCACCCCCAAGGTGTACGACATCAAGTGATCCGGGGTCATTCTCCCCTCCGACGCTTTCAGATAGCCGCTGAACAGCATGAAAGACCAGATGTTGGACGCGCTAGACAACAAGTCCGGGAAAGCCAGCTTGTCGTTGATCACACTAGACAGGCTACCGCCTTGGACAAGCGTCTCGATTCCCTTCCGTACTTGGGAGGGGCCCTCCGCTATTAAATGACGAAGCAACACGTCTGAGCCCGTATTCACCCAGTAAGGGGCAAAGACACCACCTTTATTTATATAGTTCAATACAGACCATGGATTATAGACCACCTCATTCCCGAACAAGTAACCGTTATACCAGTGCTTGACCTCTGACTTCTGATCACCCAACGAGTATGAGTCGAGCAGCGTGTCGACATCCACTTGCGTGAAGCCAAACGCCGTACACATCGGACGATCCAGCAAGGTATCCACGTCGATATTGTTCAGCCCGCTAAAGATCGACTCCTTGCTTACACGGAGGATACCCGTGATAACACCACGGAAGATGGACGTATTATCCTTGAAAACCATTGACATCAAATTACGCATGAAGACGATCATCCGATCATAAAAGCCCTTGTCGAAAGCCACATGGATCGGAGTATCATACTCATCGAGCAATACCAGAGGGGGCATGCCCCAATGGAGCGTCAACAGTTCGGATAGCAAGCTAATGGAACCCTCTAATTGTCCCCGGGAAGCCTTGCCCTCATAAAGTGCCATAAAGTCATCCAAGTAATTAGGCCGCATCTTGGGAGAATCGAGCAAGTAAGCATGGCGAGTAAACTCGTTTTTCAACTCATAGCCTATTCTGACCAACGTGTCCTCGAACGTATCCGCCTTGCAGTCCTTCAACGTCAACATGATCACAGGGTATTGACCTTGATGCTTATCGAAATCCTTCCACTCCCGGATACGCTTGCCGTCGAACAACGGGCGGAACACGTTACCATCCGTCTTCTCGAAGAAGTACCGCAGCATCGAAAGGTTCAGCGTCTTGCCGAAGCGACGCGGACGGGGCAACAACGTGATCTTGCTACCATTCTCCAGAAGCTCACGGATAAAGTCGGTCTTATCCACATAATAAAAACCTTCATCTATCAATTCCTTGTAATCGCTGATGCCGATCGGTATTCTTCTCGTTTCCATAAGTATCACTATTTTGAGTTGTGAATACAAATATAACAATTTATATGACAACAGCGATTATCACTTTTCCTTATTAATCTCATCATGTCAAAGAACGTTTCCCCTAGCGTTTGCGGCAAGGCACGAGGGGAAGCCTTATGATCTTATCGATCTTGAATACATCGGAGCGGATGCGCGTCACGAGGAGTCCATTCACCCGAGATACAACGCAATCCCTTGTTCGCAAAACCTACTTTACCGGGTAAAACAATCGAAAAAGCGTACTTATGCCCCACATCCCCTGCTTTACCCTCTCTACACCATAAATTACCCATTCCATTGATGTAATTGAAAGCATTCGCATACTCCTGATATCCTGTAAAACGAATATAAGTACTACCACCGGAAGATTGATCCTCAAAGTATAAGACAGCGCCTCCATCCCTTTCCAAACTAGAAGAATTAGCTAAATTCATTGCTTGAACATCACCATTAGATTCCGTATAAGATGAATTCGTAAAAAAAGGCAGATAATTAACCTTACTAGCCACACGCCAACCTGCCGGACATGGATCGTATACTGTTTTGTTGTCTTGAGAATCGTTCCATAGATCCCCCGTGCATTGATTAGACCAAGTGGCCCCTGATGCAGCAATTACAGTCGGGTTTTGAAAAGCTTGCAAAATAGTATATAGACTGGTCACATTCTTTCTGATAAAGTAAGAGACACCATCCGGCTGATATAGATTCAACATACCCGGAGTAAGTTGACCGCTATTAACCACGATAGATGTCGGAGATTTTGAGGAATAGGTACTCGGAAACGGGTCCTTCCTTCCCCATTGATAATGAAAACCATTTGTCTTGGAACGCTCCAATTTGTCAGAAGGAGCGATCGTATAACCAGCCATCGCACCTAAATTCCTATCCATCATAGGATATTGTGTTTTATTTCCATAAGTGTATTTCTGGACTCGCTTATTCTCATCATCCACGGATTCGTTCGCCGTAGCGGAAGGACTATAATCCGTTACCCAGATATGCCAGCTCCAAAGGATATTGCCCGTCCCGTTATCACCATCGTAAGCGGCTATCATACCGCTACCTCCCACCGTATTCGTGGCGACACGACAATAGATACGGGCGTCAGTCAAACTTTCACCATTCTTTAGTTCCACGATATTCGTATGGTCGTCTTCCGTGGTTTGCGGGGCATATTTAGTCACGACACCTAAAACTGGGTCTCCCAAGTCACCATCCTCCAAGGTCTGCCACAATACTTTCACGGACTTTATCGGGGAAGAGAGCGTAGAACCGGAAAGACCGCACCAACCTCGCAATAGCGTATTATCCTTAGAAACGCCATTAACATAATAGGTATAGGGATTGAAGCAGAAGGCACCACCCGGGACAACCATGAAGCAGTTCGCCGTCGGGACTAGGTTGTTGTTATTCTCTGATGCCAAGATTGGGTCGATTATCGTGATACGTTTATCGTCTACCGGAAGTGATGTATGATCCATCGTTACCTTATATATATAGTTCGTATTATCACGTAAACTAAAATCCTTACTGGAGTTACCCCCCAAATAGACCCGATAGTTCAGTTTCTTTTTATTATCGGTCTTATGCTGGGAGATAAAAGTCGCATAGGCGCTTCCTTTGGGGGCGTTCGCTTTCGTACGGTAATAGTCGGAGGTAGCGTTCGCACTCTCCTCACGTACCACCGCCGGGGCCCAACAGGTGTATTGGCCCTTGTTTGTCACATTTGATACCTGTATCGTCCTATACTGGTCTAATGGGGATGGGTATGAGTCCTTATTGTCCGGTAATAATTTATACTCTACGGGAATACTTTGAAGCATGACCTGTCTCAAATCGTAACCGGTATTATCGGGTAGATTCTCCCATGCCACCGTAAGCCGGGTAGCCAAGCGGCGCAAGAGGATACGAATATCCGAGCCCTCGGGACTCTCAATCCGGCCATCTTCCGTTACGTTCACATAAGGTAAATGAAGAATATAGGGCATCGCGTTCACGCCGCCTTCCGTTGTTATTCCTTCAATCGTGGAGGCAGGCGCTGTCGTACCTTGAACGGAGGAAAGACTTTTATCCTTTAAGGAGCCAACCGTATAATTAGAACTACCATAACCACGTGCTATGATCAATAATTGGCAATCGTCCATGGCTGTTAAGGCTACACTGAAAGAAGAACCGATAGCCACATCCCCAAGACTTGCTCCTTTTCCCGCCACAAAGCTACCACTCCGGTCATATTGCCAAACTTCCAAGCCATATAACTTATCTGGTCTGGCAGTAGCCAACGGATCATCCGGAACCGTGATCGTTTTGGTCCCACCAACCGCGTCTTCCTCATCGGCGAGTCCCACGCATAAGGATACCTCTACCGCCTTGCCTCCACCCGTAGACGGGCGGGGTGAATCGAGACGATCCTCACAACTTGACACTCCTGACATTGATACTATTGACATCATGATCAATACTGCTTTTTGTAATTTTATTCCTATGACCTCCATACCTGCACGTGCTTTTTCACTACTACATTTCACATTTTTTTGCTTCAAACACGCTGTCTCTTTCTTACGCAGAAAGAGACAATAAAGAGAAATCGCTCTTTATCCGCTGTTTTTCAAGCCCTTGGAAATGTTAATAGGACAAGGCACGTCACGCTTGACGGCTCGCTATTGTTTGTCTTTTTTAATTTTGACAAAAGATTTAAGCACTCTCCTTGCCTTTATCGGCAATTTGAGCTACTTTTACACCCGAAAACGGATATTTACCCGTCATTCTGAAAGTTGTCTCTTTCTGCGTAAGAAAGAGACAACTTTTTTTCTCTCATCCCTTCATTCTCAATATCTTCCATTTTCCTTCCTCTTTTCCATTTTCTTTCATTCCGCTTTTTGTCTCTTTACAAATCACTACTCATTTAACATTTCGGACTTACTGTCCGGAAAGGTGTGTTAGGAAGCCTTTACCGTTTGTCACATCAATTCGCTCGTTCCTGAATGCAACGGATTAGTAAAGCCTCCTTCTCATATCCACCTACAGTCATTTCCCAAGCAGTTTTATTCGATTTCAGACGAAGGGGATACCCACCGTGACCATCAAGATCCGTTCCTTTAATATCTCTTGTCCAGTAATATCCAAATTGACCTATTTGTCCAAAAGAGTTCCCCATCCAATAACCCGGTAATCGATAATAGGATCCCCGTGAACGATTTGTATCGTCATAAGAGATTAAATAGCCACCAGCGTTCACACCATTTTTGTCGCCTACCAGATTTAAGCTCCCACTACCCCAAGCAGAGTATAAAGGATAAAAGTCTTCCTTGGCACAGACCCGCCAACCGGATGGACAGGGATCGTGAGCTCCTTTATCGCCTCCCATACCCCATGAATAGATATAAGTACTGTCACGGTTTGACGACCATAAGTCTGGCTTACCCGGTTTATACATAACTTCCGGTTTTTGATAAGCTGTTTGATAACTCACGCGGGTACTGTAATCGAAAGATATCATGGCGAAAGTAATGCCATCCCCACGATAACAGCTCAATAAGCCATCCATAGGAGACTCTATGGTTTCACTTACAGGAATATCCGGTATAACACTATTTGTATAGCTACTACGATACGGGTCCTTCCGGCCCCACTGATACATCAGACCATTCGCTTTGGAACGCTCCAACTCTTTATTCGGCACTGTGTCATAGCCCGCTACCGCTCCCAGATTACGATCCATCATAGGCAATCGGGTATTACTTCCTTGTTTATATACCAATTTCCGCCTATTCTCTTCCAATACGGTTTCCGAACCTATGGAGGAAGGGGCATAATCCGTTACCCAGACATGCCAGCTCCAAAGGATATCTCCAGTACCATTCTCTCCGGAATAGCCCGCTATCACACCATTTCCACCACTTGTATTCGGGGTCACACGGCAATAGATACGGGCATCAGCCAAGCTTTCGCCTCTTTTCAAATCAACGATATTCGTATGATCATCATCCGGCGTTAGAGGGGCGTATGTATTGACGGCACCGAGGACAGGGTCACCTAAATCACCATCTTCCAATGTCTGCCAAAGGACCTTCACGGATTTGATCGGCTTTGTCAACGTTTCGCCACTCACGCCGCACCAATCTTGCAAAGTCTCATTTGGAACTGAGGAACCGTTTACATAATAGGTATAGGGATTGAAGCAGAAGGCACCACCCGGCGCTACCATAAAACAGTTTGACGTGGGAACGAAATTCCCATTGTTTTCCGATGCGGGGATCGGGTCTATGATCGTCACACGGCGGTCATCCACGGGAAGAGACGTATGCGACATCATTACATTATAAATGTAGTTCGTGTTATCGTACAGGTCGAAATCATGGCTCGAAGGGCCACCCAGATAAACACGATAATTCAATTTCTTCTTGCCATCACTGGTGTCTTGGGTCACGAAAGTTGCGTATGCGCTACCTTTCGGGGCATTCTCCTTTGTTCGGTAATAATCGGAAGTAGCCTTCGCACTTTTACCCCTTACAACCGCAGGGACCCAGCAAGAATAACTGCCCTCGTCTTTTACAGCCGATTCCGGTAACATGATCGTACGATATTGATCCATCAAGGAAGGATAACCATCATTCTCATTCGGTGTGGGTATTAGCCTATAGACAGACGGGATGGATTTAAGGAGGATCTGGTTCATCTTATAGCCCTTGCTCACATATTTATTCTTCCAACTTAGTGTAAGCCGGACGGCCAAGCGACGAAGGAGGATACGTACGTCCTCTCCATCCGGACTTTGGATTTTGTAAGTTCCCCCATCATTCACCAGTCTCACCTTTGGGAGGTGTAAAACGTAGGGCATGGCATTGATAACATTAGAATTCGCCGCATACGCCTCGGGGGTTATGGCCTCGATCATGGAAACTGAGGCAGTATCTTTCTGTATGTCCGATAGTTTCTTACCCATCAAGGAGCCGACCGTGAAAGTGCCGACGGTGTTCTTTCCACGGGCTACCACTAGCAATTGGCAATAATCACCATCATTATCTGAAAGTTCTCCCGTAAAGCTAGAACCAATCTCTAGGTCGCTGGATGATAAATCAATTTTTCCGATCGGAGCCGTATCATACGAACCAAACTTATACTGTACGATTTGTAAACCGTAAAGTTTATCCGGCTTGGCGAACTCTACAGATATCGCCTTGGTAATCTCCGTGGACCCCAAACTCACATTAAAACCAAAGCCACTTGCCATTCCTGATACTTTTGAAGAGACGGGATTTCCGGTGAGCCTAGCGGCATCATCCTCGTCGGCGATACCCACGCTGAGCGATACCTCCACCGTCTTGCCTCCACCTGTAGACGGGCAGGGTGAATCGAGACGATCCTCACAACTTAACATTCCTGACATTGATACTATTGACATCATGATCAATACTGCTTTTTGTAATTTTATTCCTATGACCTCCATACCTGCACGTGCTTTTTCACTACTACATTTCACATTTTTTTGCTTCAAACACGCTGTCTCTTTCTTACGCAGAAAGAGACAATAAAGAGAAATCGCTCTTTATCCGCTGTTTTTCAAGCCCTTGGAAATGTTAATAGGACAAGGCACGTCACGCTTGACGGCTCGCTATTGTTTGTCTTTTTTAATTTTGACAAAAGATTTAAGCACTCTCCTTGCCTTTATCAGCTATTTGAGCTACTTTTACACCCGAAAACGGATATTTACCCGTCATTCTGAAAGTTGTCTCTTTCTGCGTAAGAAAGAGACAACTTTTTTTCTCTCATCCCTTCATTCTCAATATCTTCCATTTTCCTTCCTCTTTTCCATTTTCTTTCATTCCGCTTTTTGTCTCTTTACAAATCACTACTCATTTAACATTTCGGACTTACTGTCCGGAAAGGCACGCACGAAACCGCACGATACCCGACGGGGAGCATATTAGTTCACCCGTTCCTGAATGCAGCGGGTAGAATGGATATCACCAAACTCTTTTCCCGTAAATCTTCTTGCCCCAGCATCTCCGGCCACAGCCCCTTGCAGGCCTATCGTTAAAACTTTACTATAGCTGCCAGACTTCGTAGAAGTCAGTATATATCCACAATATCCTACGTTGTTCAATTGAGCTACCCCTATCACATAGCCAGACAAACGTAAATAGGTCTTAATATCCGTATCGTCAAACTTCAAAAGAACACCACCTTCGTTTTTTATATTGGCATCCGAGGGGTAATTCGTATTTAGGTTAATCAATGCTTGAAGCTCATTTTCTGTTGGTATCCTCCAACCTGCCGGACACGGATCGTGCAACGTCTTAGGGACAGCCCATCCTACAGATGCGTTAGCTAATCTTCCGGGAGATAAAGGTTGGCGGTATCCTGTCTCTATGCTATTACCAGACAAGTTACTAGGGATTATCCAATTCATGCCATCCGCCTTAAAACGGACCAACACATCTTTTGCCGGACGGTCACTCGTCACGGAAAATTTATATTCTGCGCTAAGATTCCGTCTCGTATAACTGCTAGGGAAAGGATCTTTCCGTCCAGTGTTATAGTGGAATCCATTCGCACGAGACATCAGTAAGATCGAGCCGGGAATTTCTGTATAGCCATCATAAGCACCTAGATTACGATCCATCATCGGTAATTGTTTAGTACCATTATACGACAACGCAAACTTACGCTGGTTTTTGATAAGAACCGTCTCTCCACCAATAGACGAAGGAGCGTAGTCCGTTACCCACACGTGCCAAGACCAAACTATTTTACCTCCTGAATCGTAAGCGGCGATTCCTCCACTTCCTCCCTTCGTATTGGGGGCCACACGACAGTATATTTTATTGTCTTTCCACTCTACTATATTGCTATGATCATCGTCCGAGTTTACGATCCCCATAGCAGGCTCACCTATATTTCCCTCGTCTCTCGTTTGCCAAATAAGTTTAACCTCGGAGATATCACGATTACACCAGGCTCCCGTCCCTCCCGTAAGATACACATTATCGATCTGGCTCCCATCACACCAAAAAGTATAGGGATCGAAACAGAAAGCTCCTCCCGGGGGCACCATGAAGCAGTTTGCCGTTGGGACAAGGTTGTTATTGTTTTGAGAGGCAGAGATGGGATCGACAAAAGTCACGCGCTTATCATCCGGAAGTATTCCCGTGTGCTTAATCCCCACGTTATATATATAGTTTGTATTGGAGGTCACGGAGAAATCAGAGATTGCTTTTCCCATATACACACGGTAGTTGAGTTTCTTGCTTCCATCAGAGTGAGTAGCTGTAAACCGTAAGTATGTACTTGCGGTCGGGGCGTTCTCCCTCGACCGATAGTTTTGTGAAGTCACGCCACCCACGCTACCCCGCACGTTGGCAGGAAGCCAGCAGGCATAGCCTTTCTTCGCCATTTCCTCCGGTGAAAGCAGCAAATAAGTATATTGGTCAAACTCCGAGGGATAACGACCATTCTCATCAAGGGTAGGGATCAATCTATAATCAGCGGGGATAGCATCCAGTATCACTTGGCTCAAAGCATAATCGGGAACCTCATAGTCCCATGTCAGATGAAACCGTGCCGCCAAACGCTTTAGCAGGATACGGACATCCGTACCTTGCTTACTCTGTATCTTATACGTGCCATTCTCATTTACAATCTTAGCGTCCGTAAGAAGCATGATAAAAGGCATCGTATTGATATCTTTTATCGAGTCGATGGAGGTACGGCTCAATGCCATCTCTCGAATTGCGGAGAGACTCTTATTCGCCAACGAGCTTACCGTATTGGTAGAACCATTACTGCCACGGGCTATAATCAACAACTGGCACTTCTCCATCTCCTTCAACGTGACCGTGAACGAGGAGCCGATAGCCACATCGCCGATGCTTTTTCCCATTCCGGACTGGAAAGTACCATTCCCATCGTACTGCCAGACCTCCAGACCATAAAGTTGATCCGGCTTAGCGGTTGCCAAAGGATCAACCACATCAGAGACAGCCTTTGATGTCAAGGATGGACCAAAGCGCACATTCAAACCGCAAGCCTTATTATCAGTTAACCCTTTCGTGTCGAGCGTCCCGTCAGTTATTTTCAGAGGGTTCACCTCGTCGGCAAAATCCACACATAGCGATACCTCCACCGCCTTACCCTCACCCGTAGACGGACGGGGTGAATCGAGACGATCCTCACAACCTGACACTCCTAACATTAATACTAATGACATCATGATCAATACTGCTTTTTGTAATTTTATTCCTATTTCCTCCATAACTGCACGTGCTTTTTCACTACTACATTTCACATTTTTTTGCTTCAAACACGCTGTCTCTTTCTTACGCAGAAAGAGACAATAAAGAGAAATCGCTCTTTATCCGCTGTTTTTCAAGCCCTTGGAAATGTTAATAGGACAAGGCACGTCACGCTTGACGGCTCGCTATTGTTTGTCTTTTTTAATTTTGACAAAAGATTTAAGCACTCTCCTTGCCTTTATCGGCAATTTGAGCTACTTTTACACCCGAAAACGGATATTTATCCGTCATTCTGAAAGTTGTCTCTTTCTGCGTAAGAAAGGGACAACTTTTTTTCTCTCACACCTTCATTCTCAATATCTTCCATTTTATTTCCTTTTTTACATTTTCTTTCATTCCGCTTTTTGTCTCTTTACAAATCACTACTCATTTAACATTTCGGACTTACTGTCCGGAAAGGCACGCACGAAACCGCACGATACCCGACGGGGGTACCGTGTAACTTCACGTACGCGACAACAATTATATCATCGCATGACGGGATTAATAAGGATAAGGAGTGTTATTTTACTCGGAGGTCTTCACCCACACACGCTTGCCATCGAAGGTGATGGCCATCTCCAGAATATCACGCACACCGGCCGCATGGAGCGTGGCGGCGTATCGCTTGTCTTTTATTTGCTGCAAAGCCGTATCCAACGTCGTCTCGACCGTGCTGCTCATTCGAAGGCGTTTCAGCTCCATGATGTATCCACGACGGCTAACGTCAACAGGGCACATCAAGATGTCATATCTGCCTAAACCGGACTCACGGTTGCTGCTCACCTTATACGAGCCGTGACTTACCAGCATTCCCAACAAGAAAGCTTGGTAGACCTTCTCCGGATCACGGCCGTTCGTGTCGTAATAGGAGAGCGTATTTACAACGAACTCATTCAAGATCTCCTCGAACGCCTCGATATCGTTCTCGTCCAAAGCCTGCAGCATCATCTCCAAGCGGTCGTTCTTCACCGGGCCGTCGTTGATCCAGCCCCGGATGATCGTAGAAAAAACCGTGGAAACCTCCGTGTTCGGCACCCCCAAGGTGTACGACATCAAGTGATCCGGGGTCATTCTCCCCTCCGACGCTTTCAGATAGCCGCTGAACAGCATGAAAGACCAGATGTTGGACGCGCTAGACAACAAGTCCGGGAAAGCCAGCTTGTCGTTGATCACACTAGACAGGCTACCGCCTTGGACAAGCGTCTCGATTCCCTTCCGTACTTGGGAGGGGCCCTCCGCTATTAAATGACGAAGCAACACGTCTGAGCCCGTATTCACCCAGTAAGGGGCAAAGACACCACCTTTATTTATATAGTTCAATACAGACCATGGATTATAGACCACCTCATTCCCGAACAAGTAACCGTTATACCAGTGCTTGACCTCTGACTTCTGATCACCCAACGAGTATGAGTCGAGCAGCGTGTCGACATCCACTTGCGTGAAGCCAAACGCCGTACACATCGGACGATCCAGCAAGGTATCCACGTCGATATTGTTCAGCCCGCTAAAGATCGACTCCTTGCTTACACGGAGGATACCCGTGATAACACCACGGAAGATGGACGTATTATCCTTGAAAACCATTGACATCAAATTACGCATGAAGACGATCATCCGATCATAAAAGCCCTTGTCGAAAGCCACATGGATCGGAGTATCATACTCATCGAGCAATACCAGAGGGGGCATGCCCCAATGGAGCGTCAACAGTTCGGATAGCAAGCTAATGGAACCCTCTAATTGTCCCCGGGAAGCCTTGCCCTCATAAAGTGCCATAAAGTCATCCAAGTAATTAGGCCGCATCTTGGGAGAATCGAGCAAGTAAGCATGGCGAGTAAACTCGTTTTTCAACTCATAGCCTATTCTGACCAACGTGTCCTCGAACGTATCCGCCTTGCAGTCCTTCAACGTCAACATGATCACAGGGTATTGACCTTGATGCTTATCGAAATCCTTCCACTCCCGGATACGCTTGCCGTCGAACAACGGGCGGAACACGTTACCATCCGTCTTCTCGAAGAAGTACCGCAGCATCGAAAGGTTCAGCGTCTTGCCGAAGCGACGCGGACGGGGCAACAACGTGATCTTGCTACCATTCTCCAGAAGCTCACGGATAAAGTCGGTCTTATCCACATAATAAAAACCTTCATCTATCAATTCCTTGTAATCGCTGATGCCGATCGGTATTCTTCTCGTTTCCATAAGTATCACTATTTTGAGTTGTGAATACAAATATAACAATTTATATGACAACAGCGATTATCACTTTTCCTTATTAATCTCATCATGTCAAAGAACGTTTCCCCCAGCGTTTGCGGCAAGGCACGTGGGGGAGCCTTTATGGTTCGTCGTATCAATCCGTCCGTTCTTGTATGCAGCGGATCGAATGAGCGTCGTACACTTGTTTTGCCGTGAAACAAATACCGGCCTGACTTTCAATAATTCCACCGCCCCGACTCACGGTAAATACTTGTCTTGATCCACCAGATCTATCAAAAGTACCCATGTATCCGGAAAATCCTACGTCATTCAATTGCGTAGGCATTGGGGGATAGCCCGTAAATCGAATATATGTCAGATGGGACTGATCCGCATCGTATCGTAAAAGGAGTCCTCCCTCCTTCACCGCAGATGAAGGAATACTCGTATTAAGTGCCGTCAATGGTTCAAGTTCAGCCTTACTAGGTACTCTCCAACCTGCAGGACAAGGATCGTGTACTGTTTTCGTACTACCCCAAGCTGGCTGGGCCGCATCCGAGCACCAACCTTGTCCACTCGCTCCAGCAATTTGGAACTGTGGATTTTTATATGCGTTACGAAGTGAAGTTCTCGACTTCATTTCCGGTATCAGCCAGTTAAAACCATCCGGTAAATACCGGTTCAGACAGTTCTTCGGAGGTGTCACCGCATTTAACGTGAAGGTATATTTATTAGGTAACTGTTCTGATGTATAAGCGCCGGGAAGCGGGTCTTTACGCCCATGCTGATAGTAAAAACCACCGACACGGGACATCTCTAAAGTAGTTCCGGGAACTTGCACATAGCCTTCGTAAGCCCCCAGGCTACGATCCATGAGAGGCCGCGTAGTGGTAGTGCCATTCGTTAGGACGAACTTTCTCTTATTCTTTTCCAATACGGTCTCCGTCCCTATGGCAGACGGAGCGTAGTCTGTTACCCAAACATGCCAGCTCCAAAGGATATTACCCGTCCCGTTCTCATCATCGTAAGCGGCGATTACTCCGCTGCCCCCGCTCGTGTTCGGGGCCACACGGCAATAGATACGGGCATCCGTGAGACTGGAGCCGTTCCTTAGCTCTACGATATTCGTATGGTCTTCGCTACTATTCACGACTCCAAGTACCGGATCGCCAAGATCACCATCCTCCAAGGTTTGCCAGAGTACCTTCACTGATTTGATGGGAGTCGAGATCGTCTCGCCACTGACATCGCACCAATCCGTCCCCTGCATCACGGTATTATCTACGGTTACACCATTCACCGTATATTTATAGGGATTGAAGCAAAAAGCCCCACCCGGTACCACCATGAAACAGTTGGCCGTAGGCACCAGATTGTCATTATTGCTAGAGGCTGGGATCGGGTCGATGATCGTGACGCGTCGGTCGTCCACAGGGAGCTTAGTATGCGACATCGTTACATTATATATATAGTTCGTATTATCGAGTAAGTTGAATTCCTTGCTCACACTACCACCCAGATAGACCCGGTACTTTAGTTTCTTTTGGCTATCGCCACCGCCTCCCGTTACGAAACGGGAGATGAACGTGGCGTAAGCGCTACCCTTGGGGGCGTTTGCTTTCGTACGATAATAATCGGAGGTGGCGGCCGTGCTCTCCCCACGTACCAAGGAAGGGATCCAGCAGGAATAACGCCCTTCGTCCGATACGTTCTCTACTTGTATAGTGGCGTATTGATCCAATAGAGAGGGATAGGTATCCGTATTCTCTGGTCTCAACAACTTATACTCCACGGGAATGGATTGGAGCAAGACTTGCTCTAACTCATAGCCGGTTTTCTGAGGGAAATTCTTCCAATTCAGTGTCAACCGGGTAGCTAACCGGCGAAGGAGGATACGGATATCCGTACCGTCAAGACTTTGAATCTTGTAAGCACCGCCGTCGTTCACGACCTTCACTTTCGGAAGGTGCAAGATGTATGGCATAGCGTTGATTACAGACTTATCCGTTTCGTAGGCACTGGCGGTTATGCCCTCGATAGCGGAAGCGGTGGCAGTCGTGCCCTGTACCTCGGAAAGACTTTTCCCGCTAAGGGATCCGACTGTGTAGGTGGAATTTTTTTTGCCTCGGGCGATTATCACCAATTGGCAATCGGTCAAGGCATCCAAGGTTACCGTGAATGAGGAACCGATCTCTACATCTCCAATGCTTAGCCCTTTCCCCGACTTGAAATTACCGTTCGTATCATATTGCCAGACCTCCAAGCCGTAAAGTTTATCCGGCTTGACGGTAGCCAAAGCATCGTCTCCCCCAGCCTTGGTACGGCTGGCGGGTACCAACTGCACGTCGAAGCCTGCCTTTCCACCGCTCCCTATGACCTTAGTCGTGGGTGGTCCAGCCTCCAAAGAGCCGGCATCCACCTCGTCGGCGATACCCACGCATAAGGATACCTCCACCGTCTTGCCTCCACCCGTAGATGGACGGGGCGTATCGAGACGATCCTCGCAACTTGACATTCCTAACATCCATACTATTGACATCATGATCAATACTGCTTTTTGTAATTTTATTCCTATGACCTCCATACCTGCACGTGCTTTTTCACTACTACATTTCACATTTTTTTGCTTCAAACACGCTGTCTCTTTCTTACGCAGAAAGAGACAATAAAGAGAAATCGCTCTTTATCCGCTGTTTTTCAAGCCCTTGGAAATGTTAATAGGACAAGGCACGTCACGCTTGACGGCTCGCTATTGTTTGTCTTTTTTAATTTTGACAAAAGATTTAAGCACTCTCCTTGCCTTTATCGGCAATTTGAGCTACTTTTACACCCGAAAACGGATATTTATCCGTCATTCTGAAAGTTGTCTCTTTCTACGTAAGAAAGAGACATTTTTTTCTACCTACTTCTTTATTCTCAATCACTTCTATTTTTCGATTCATTTTACATTATCGTTTTTTTTACCGTTTGTCTCTTTACATCTCACTACTCATTTAACATTTAGGACTTACTGTCCGGAAAGGCACGCACGAGCTAGCACGATTCCCGACGGAAGAACCGTGTAAAGATCCATACATGCAAACTTCATATTGTTACATGACGTTGAATTAAATGTCTAATTGTTTCGATTTTGTCTATATTCATTAGGTGTAACCCCAACCATTTTCTTGAACCAACACCTGTACTCCACACAGCCGTAGAAGTGACAGGAATGGTGGAATTAAAGTTGTATGTATCTTTCAAGCAATTACAGGAAAGCCGACGAAGCTAGCTTACTTTAAAACAATGGATTTGAATGGAAAAAATTCATAACTATGAATGAAGAAAAACATAGTTATGAATTGAAAATTTCATAGTTATGATTTTTCAGTATCAAAATAGGCAAGTAATTCTTCTATCGTTTGGGTGATATAGGTACCGCCGGAAGTCTCATGGATGATAAAGTGGGTGGTCTTTAAATCGCCAGTCTCAATCCAGATATTCGATTCCACTTCCCGATTCGCCAAAATTCCGTTTCGCTGGAGCGCTTTACGCACCATAGCGTATTTCTGGCCATGTCCAACGAGGCGGATCTGTCGGGAGAATTGATTATCTATACGGAATAATCCGGTATCCTTATCGAAAACAATCCCTTTCCGGGCGAAGAAATTGCTTAAATGACCACTCAATGCCAAATCCTCGGGGGTACCGGTAGAGATACCATTCGCTTTGTCCATTAACCAGATCTTATCCGATATCTGGAGAGCCAGTTCCAAATCGTGAGTGGACATAAATATCGTCTTATTCGTTTTCCGGGTTAGATGATGGAGTAATTGCATAATCTCTACCTTGCTAGGAAAATCAAGGAATGCGGTAGGTTCATCCAAGTAAATAACCGGAGTCTCCTGAGCGAGCGCCTTAGCGATCATCACTTTCTGGCGTTCTCCATCCGATAAGGTATGGACCATGCGGGATGCTAGTTCCTCAATGCGGACAAGGGCGATGGATTCTTCCACGATCCGCTTATCATCCTTGCTCAACTTGCCCCAGAAGCCGGTATACGGGCTACGTCCCATCCCGACCAATTCCCGTACCAACATATTCCGGATCTCACATTTATCGGTCAGCACGACACCGATCGTGGTGCTCAATTCCTTATCGGAATAAGCATCTATATCTTTTCCTAGGACCAATATTTCCCCATCTAATTTAGGTTGGAAAGCCGATAACGTGCGCAATAAAGTAGACTTCCCCACCCCGTTAGCACCTAGCAAACAGGTTAATTCACCACTATAGATCGTAGAGTGTATACCTTTAGCTACCAGCTTTGTACTACTCTTAGAATGGTAACCGATCGAAAGTCCGTTAATATGAATCGTATCTTGTTTCATCTTACTCGTTCAATTCATTCTTTCGTTTTCTAAATAATACCGAGGCCACTACAGGAGCACCTACTAAAGCGGTTACCGAGTTGACAGGTAACGCTCCCTCGAACCCCGGCATACGGGCGATCAAATTACAGATCAACGCCAACGCCGCACCGGCGAATAAGACCGCAGGCATTAAAATCCGATGGTCGGAAGTTTGAAATATGGCCCGGCATAAATGCGGAACGGCTAGCCCCAAGAAGATAATAGGTCCGCAATAAGCCGTGACAATCGCCGTAAGGACCCCGGCCGAGGTGATAACCAACAAACGGGCCCGCTTGATATTAAGTCCCAAATTGCGTGCGTAGCTATCCCCAAGAAGCATCAAGTTCATGGTCTTGATAAGCAGGAACGAGAGAGGGATCAAGACTGTCATAAGAATCACGAACAACGTCATCTGATTACCGGAAACACGGGCGAAACTACCCAATCCCCAAATCACGTATGCACGGATATCCTCCTCGACGCTAAAGAATTTAAGTACACCGATCACGGCGTTTGCCACGTAACCGATCATCACACCGATAATCAACAACGTGACATTTCCTTTTACCTTTTGGGAAACATACACGATCAGCGCCATCACGGATAAGGAACCGATCACGGCCGCTATCGATAAGGCGATCTCCCCCATAAAACCAAGTTTACTCAAGGCAACGCCCCCTAAACTACCGCTTAACAACACCACGAAAGCGACACCCATGCTCGCTCCCGAACTGATACCTAAGACCGAAGGTCCGGCCAATGGATTACGGAAAACGGTTTGCATCTGTAAGCCGCTGATGGATAAGCCTGCTCCCGCTACCAACGCTGTCAATGCCTGTGGTAGTCGGGATTTCCAGATAATATTCTGCCATGTAATAGGCTCATTTCCTGAATTCCAGATAATATGCCAAACCGATTGAAGAGGAATAGAGACTGACCCCAACACCAAATTCAAAAAGATTAGAACAAAAATAGCCGTGACAATCGCCAGCATCCATAGGGTATTTGAATGTCTCATCAGTGTTCCTTATTTAAGTCGAGAATAATAGACCGGCTCATGCTCCGGTAATAAATCCGGATGAAAGATATGAAGCAAATCCGCTAGGACGATCTCCGGTTCTGTCGGCATACTCTCATAAAACGGCGTGTTCTTCATATTACAATAGATAATCCCTTTCTCCCGGAACGCACGGAAATCCGCATAACGAGGATCTTGCTCTTTCAATGCCTCATAGCTAAACGTTCCCGGGAAACTATTCACGATACGCCAGAAATCAGCATCGTCCGCTTGGTTATAGACTGTCTCGAAGTCTAATGTAACACCACCGGATCGCTCATCGTCTTTCAAGAAATAATCAGCGCCGGCATCCTTGAAAAGCTGTGCCAAGAAACTCTTTCCTCCTACGGCATACCAGTTTCCACCCCGTAACTCGCCACTAAAAACGATCGGACATTTTTTAACCTTGCCATCCGCCGTAAGTTCCTTTAATTCATTATACCTCTTCTCAATGGCGGCAAAACGCTCATTGCCCTCTTTCTCTACCCCTAACAACAAGCCTATGAACTTGATCCATTCAGCTTGTCCCAATGGCGTAGTCTCCTTATAACCCAAATGGGGAATCAAGGGGATACCCACGTCTTTCAGCGTCTCATAGCCTCCCCGCTTGAATGGCGATACAAGGATCAAATCAGGATTCATACTCATGATAACCTCGTTATCGAAATTTCCCTCTATACCGATCTTTGCGGTTTTACCTTCTTTCAGGCGTTCGTTCATCTCTTTATTGAACAAATGCCGTGTACTGGTAATCCCAACGACCTTATCCAAGGCACCCAATTTAATAAAATTCGATAATTGCAGGGAAGTCATACAGATAACGCTTCGGATAGGAAGCTCTATCATCGTATAATCAACGGGAATCCCCGTGGGTTTCGAACCTCTTTTTACGAACGCATAATGAAATGTTGTGCTTTCCTCGTTTTGAGGATCTTGGATATCAGCCAAGACATATTGATCCGCATAGGTAAGCTTGAATCCTTGGGCGTATAAAGGCTTAACCTGCTCTTGCGAGAATGCGGATTGCTCTACGGAAGCCGTCTTCCCTATTTCTCCTTTTTCACGGATACCTGAAGTACATGATAAAGTCAATACCGATAAAAGCAAGCATCCACCCGCTATAAACTTATTCATAATCCTTGTTTAATTGACAGTTGATCATTGACAGTTACTCTCGTCCTGCTCCACGGGACAGCAACATTTATTTATGAACCGGCAGGTCTTCTGACTTACTTCCATTCTGGACGCCTTCCCGATTACGAAACCAGTGGCCAAGGTATTGTCCGAATGTTTAGAAGTTCACAGCAGCGTGGTCTGTCCGGGATTCTCACCCGGTTCCCTTTTAATCCGCCTCCCGGAAAAAGAGATAAGCGGAGCCTATTACAGCGACAAAAGTAGTAAGAATATTTGTATACATCCGCAATTTTAAGGACTTTTGCGTTTCAAATAAAAACAGATACACATGAATCATCCTATTCACTTCGTCTCATTAGGTCCCGGTGATCCGGAATTAATTACGCTGAAAGGGCTTAAAACATTACAAAAGGCTGATATTATCTATTGTCCTGCTACACAAGGCAAGCATGGAATCATATCTCGGGCGACGGATATATTGAAAGCTATTGAGGTAGACGAATCCTTGATCCATCCGTTTATTTTGCCAATGAGTAAGGAACGGACAGATGCGTTAAACGCTTATAACGAATTGTTTCTGGATGCCCAAGCTGAATATTTGAAAGGAAAACAAATCGTGATCGTCGCCGAGGGAGACGCTGGTTTTTATTCATCTATACAATATGTATACGATAAATTCGAGGAAGCAGGAATCCCGGTCGATCGAATCGCAGGAATTCCGGCATTTATAGCGGCAGGTACCTTGGCCGGGATACATATCGTAAAACAAGAGGAGCAAATTAACGTAATCCCCGGGACTGCGTCGTTCGATGAACTTTCGGCAAAAATAGAAAATGGAATGATCATCGTCATCATGAAATTACCGGGTTGCCAAGAGGCTATTCATACTTGTATCCGGCAGTATGCGGATAAGGCGGTTTTTCATTATTTCGAGAATGTTGGAACAGGAAAAGAATATTATACTACTGATATCACCACTATACATTCCAAGGATTTCCCCTATTTCTCCCTACTGATTATCCAACCTCGCTAAAAGAAGAAGGCTGCCCGGAGAGTAACCAAACCCGGACAGCCCATCTTATTACGCTACATGCAATATATGCTTAAGCTGATCGATATGGAAACGAAGTGTATCCATATAAGGTTTCACTGAATTATGGTACATGATCGCTTTTGCGTGCATATCTTCCAACTCGCTTACTTTACGGTTCGCCTCACGCATTTTACAAGCGTTGTAGCGAATACCCGATACATGTCCTTTGATATCCTCGATCGCTTGGTTTCCCCGGTTGAAGATAGACTCTGCTTCTTCCGGAGCGTATACCGTATAGGCTTGGGCAACGTCATCCAGTAATGCCTGTTGATAAGAGCCGGCTATCGGGAGCAATTGATGGATCGCATGATGACATAAAGAATGAACCTCGTTTTGAAGCTTCTTCAATTCTACTTCCCACTTTGATTCACACACTTCATCCAATTGTTTGACTTCCGCTACGACACGGCCGCTAAACAATTCCACTACCATCTTTTCCCATGCTTCTGCTACCCACGATTTAGTAGCAAATGTAACCTGACTAAATCTTACTGTTGACATAACCTTAAATTTACATATTATATTGCTAATGTTATTAATCTCTTATCTGTTTCAATTTATCACACTCAAATCATTTTATCTTTCTTTTTATCGTTGCGACACCACAAAATTAATCAAATTATCATATATGGATAATTTTAAAGACTATTTTATAATTCTTTAAGAGTACGACAAGCAAAACGTATGATTTTTGCAAAGTTCACTTTACAAAAAGTTTAATTTCAAGCCTAATAGCTATCATAAAAAGCAAGATCATCGCCATCTTCGCACAAAAATATCAAAATAACACAATCTTATTATTCCATAAAGGGGGAAAACCTTGTTCCGTATCATTTTGTTATTATAATAAATTAGATTTACTTTGTTCAAACTATATAAACTTACATAAAGCACATGAAATCGGACATTGAGATAGCAAGAGAAACAGACTTGCGTAAAATTAAGGAAGTTGCGACAACGTTAGGTATCCCTCGTGAGGAAGTACAAAATTATGGCAGGTATATTGCCAAGGTTCCTATCCATTTGATCGATAAAAAGCAAATGGACCAGCATAATTTAATTTTAGTGACCGCTATCACTCCCACTAAAGCGGGAATCGGAAAGACTACGGTTTCGATCGGTCTGGCTTTAGGGCTGAATAAAATAGGGAAGAAAGCGGTGGTCGCTTTACGTGAGCCGTCTCTTGGCCCGTGTTTCGGCATGAAAGGTGGTGCTGCCGGAGGTGGATATGCCCAAGTGCTTCCCATGGAAAACATCAACTTGCATTTTACAGGGGATTTTCATGCGGTTACTTCCGCCCACAATATGATTACCGCTTTATTGGATAACTATATTTATCAGACTCGCAACACCTGCGAGGGGTTAAAGGAGATCAAATGGAAACGGGTTCTTGACGTAAACGACCGTAGCTTACGTAACATCGTATCGGGTCTAGGCGGCTCGGCGAACGGTGTCCCTACCGAGACCGGATTTGACATCACTCCCGCTTCAGAGATCATGGCGATCCTTTGCTTGGCTACGGATATAGAGGATTTGAAACGACGTGTCGGAAATATTTTATTGGGTTATACAAACGAAGATAAGCCTTTCACGGTAAATGATCTTGGCATAGCCGGAGCTATTACCGTATTGCTAAAAGACGCATTACTGCCGAACCTAGTACAAACAACGGAGAATACTCCCGCATTTGTACATGGAGGTCCTTTCGCTAATATCGCCCATGGATGTAATTCCATATTGGCCACCCAAATGGCTCTTACTTATGGAGATTATGTGATTACGGAGGCTGGTTTCGGCGCTGATCTGGGTGCGGAGAAATTCTTTAATATCAAATGTAGAAAAGCGGGGCTTTCACCGAAACTGACAGTCATCGTAGCGACTGCCCAGAGCTTAAAACTTCATGGTGGCGTTCCTGAAAAAGAAATCAAGGAACCGAATATCGAAGGATTAAAGAACGGATTCGCTAACTTAGATAAACACATTGAGAATATGAAGAGCTTCGGACAGCAAGTAATCGTGACTTTCAACCGTTTCGCTACCGATACGGACGAGGAGATCGCTTTAGTGGCTGAGCATTGCAAGGAAAAAGGGGTTGGATTCGCCATGAATAACGTTTTCTCTGAAGGAGGTGAAGGGGGTACGGAACTTGCCCGCTTAGTGGTTGATACGATCGAAAATCATCCTTCCGCTCCTTTACAATATACATATGATCTGAATGATCCGATCCGTACGAAGGTACAAAAAGTGGCCCAGAAGATATACGGAGCCTCTTCGATTGTTTATACGACTTTGGCCGATAAAAAATTGCGTCAGATCGAAAGCTTGGGTATTTCCCATTATCCGATCTGTATCGCCAAGACTCAATATTCATTCTCTTCCGATCCGAAAGCTTATGGGGTCGCCAAGGATTTCGAACTAAAAGTACGAGATGTAATCATCAATAACGGAGCCGAGATGATCGTTGTCGTCATGGGCGAGATCATGCGTATGCCGGGGCTCCCTAAAGAGCCGCAAGCCCGAAAGATCGATATCGTGGATGGCATGATTGAGGGATTGAGTTAATAGACAGTAAAACAATTTAAATAAAAAAAGGTACGCCTCACACATTCAGTAAGGCGTACCTTTTTTATAACCACTCTCGCCCCGAAACCGGGGGGCGATCAATAAGCTCTGGCGAACAGTACCCGGCAAGCCGACGGTTTACCTGTCACCATACACTTACCCGGAGTCTTATCACCAGCTAAAGGAATACAGCGGATCGTAGCTTTCGTCTCGTTCTTGATCAATTCTTCTGTTTCCGGGGTTCCATCCCAGTGGGCCATGATGAAGACGCCATCCTCGATCTTCTCCTTAAATTCCTCATACGTATCTACGTTTATGATGTTAGCCTCACGGTGATCGTACGCTTTCTTGAAGATATTCGCTTGGATTTCCTCCAACAGATTCTTCACGTATTCCTCAATGCCATCACAAGTGATCGTCTCCTTCTCCAAAGTATCACGGCGCATTACTTCGATCGTATTATTCTCCAAATCACGACCACCCATAGCCAAACGCACGGGAACACCTTTTAACTCGTACTCAGCGAACTTCCAGCCCGGCTTCTTGTTATCAGCGTCATCATATTTCACGGAAATGCCTAACGCTTTCAATTTAGCCACGATACCAGCGACCTTCTCGCTGATCTGCGTCAATTGCTCAGCGCTACGGTAGATCGGTACGATCACAACCTGTATCGGAGCCAAATGTGGAGGCAATACCAAACCGTTATCATCAGAGTGAGACATAATCAACGCTCCGATCAAACGTGTGGAAACACCCCAAGAAGTAGCCCAAGCATAGTCGCTCTTACCGTTCTTGTCGATGAAAGTAACGTCGAAAGCCTTACCGAAGTTCTGCCCCAAGAAATGGGAAGTTCCCGCCTGCAAAGCTTTTCCATCCTGCATCATCGCCTCGATCGTATAGGTATCCAAAGCACCGGCGAAACGCTCGCTCTCAGACTTCACGCCCTTTATTACCGGCATTGCCATATAATTCTCTGCGAAGTTCGCATAAACGTCTTGCATCTTCTTAGCTTCTATCTCCGCTTCTTCACGAGTAGCGTGAGCGGTATGGCCTTCCTGCCACAAGAACTCAGCCGTACGAAGGAACAAGCGAGTACGCATCTCCCAGCGCATCACGTTCGCCCATTGGTTGCACAAGATAGGCAGGTCACGGTAAGACTGAATCCAGTTACGGTATGTATTCCATATAATGGTCTCCGAAGTCGGGCGAATGATCAATTCCTCTTCCAGTTTAGCTGCCGGATCTACGACAACCCCCGTACCGTCATGATTTGTCTTCAAACGATAGTGAGTAACCACGGCGCACTCCTTGGCGAACCCTTCTACGTGCTCAGCTTCTTTGCTTAAGAAAGACTTCGGGATCAGCAAGGGGAAATAAGCGTTCACATGACCGGTTTCCTTGAACATATCGTCTAAGATACGTTGCATCTTCTCCCAGATAGCGTATCCGTAAGGCTTGATCACCATACAACCACGCACGGCGGAATTCTCCGCCAAATCTGCCTTAATTACCAAATCTTGGTACCACTGCGAATAGTTTACACTTCTCGGTGTAAGTTCTTTCAGCTCTTTTGCCATTTCTTTATATTTCTAAATTATACTGTTTTCCTTAATCTGAATAAGTAATGGGTTGCAAAGGTAAGAAATAATCGTATATCTTTGTAAAAACTATATATAGATAATATCATGAATATACACAAGATCACACGTTACTTACTTATGTTATGTACATTTACGTTCTTAACTCTCACGGCGAAAGGGCAAGATGGAGAGCCTTTGCGACTGGCCGTGGCAGGGGTATCCCACGGACATCTATGGGAGGTGATAAGCCGTTTGGATAGAGGCGATTTCAAGATTGTAGGAGTCGCCGAGAAAGATGATTACTTACGGGAACATAACGGTCTGCGGGATAAGCTAGATCCAAACCTGTTCTATGCGAACCTTGGCGAGATGTTGGATAAGACCCATCCGGAGGCGGTCATCGTATACGAGCCGATCTACGACCATCTTCGTGTGGTAGAGGCTTGCGCACCGAGAGGCATACATGTTATGGTAGAAAAACCATTGGCCGTAAATAACGAACATGCTACCCGAATGGCATCGCTCGCCCGTGAGAAAAATATCTTGTTGCTTACCAACTACGAGACTACGTGGTATAATACCAACCATGAGGCATTCCGCCTTATTGACAGCGGTGCTATCGGGAAGATCGATCGTATCAACGTATACGACGGGCATCAAGGTCCCTTCGAGATCAACTGCGGAAAAGAGTTCACGGACTGGTTAACCGACCCCGTGCTGAATGGCGGCGGGGCGGTTATCGATTTTGGATGTTACGGAGCCAACTTAGCCACCCGTCTCATGAAAGATGAAAAGCCTCTTAGCGTATACGCCGTACTACGGCAGAATAAACCGAATCTTTATCCCAAGGTAGACGATGACGCGACTATTATCGTGGAATATCCTTCCGCAACCGTCCAGATCATGGGATCATGGTGTTGGCCGATGGGTAGAAAAGATATGCATATCTATGGCGACAAAGGATATATTTACCAAGATACACCTAAGGAAATGCGAATTTATACCAACGGAAAGGAGCGCCAAGAAATAGCACCTTCCTTGAACACTCCTTATAATGATTCCTTTTATTTCTTGAAAGCCGCCGTCCGTAAAGAGATTGACGTACCTCCCACGGACCTTTCCTCGTTGGAGAATAACCTAATGGTAGTACGGATATTGGACGCTGCCATTCAAAGCGCGAAATCTAAAGCGGTTATCCAGCTCTTTTGAGAGTTTAAAACACCTCTTTCCAATGTTTTAGATTCGTATCGATGGTATCCAAGACCTCCTTGCTTCGCCCCTCCATCATTAACTTATACATGGTTTGGGCAAAACCAAGCATTTGGGAGAACTCAATCTTGGGAGGCATCGCTAATGCGTTCGGATCGGTCATGATGTTAACCAAGGCCGGTCCGTCAGCGTTAAACACTTTCTGCAAGGTGGGGAATACATCGTCGGGGTTGATCACGTTGTAGCCCGCCATTCCCATTGAAAGGGCGACCCGGGCGAAATCCGGGTTCAGCATCGTGGTCTGCCAATCCGGCAGTCCGGCCACCTCCATCTCAAGTTTTACCATTCCTAGGGAACGGTTATTAAACACGATTAATTTAATCGGCAAATGGTATTGCACGATCGTAGCAAGGTCGCCCAACAACATTGAGATACCTCCATCACCACACAACGCAACGACTTGCCTGCCGGGGTAAGCCAATGCCGCCCCTATCGCTTGCGGCATGGCGTTCGCCATCGAGCCATGATTGAATGATCCCAACATCTTCCGCATACCCGTAGCTTGCAAATAGCGGGCACCCCATACACAAGTCATACCCGTATCCACGGTAAATATGGCGTCGTCCGAGCTAAGCTCGTCTACGACCGAGATCACGTACTCTGGCTGTATCTTCTCTTCTTTCCCCCGGACAGCGGCGGCAGAACGGAGATTTTCCCGAACTTTCTCATATTTAGCCAACTGTTCCCGCAAGAAACTATCATCTTCTTTCTGGTGAATCAACGGAATCAACTCATCCAAAGTATCCTTCACATCGCCACAAAGCCCCATTTGTATCTTGGCACGACGCCCCAGACGATTCGGATTGATATCCACCTGTACGATCGTGTTGCTCTCTGGCATGAATGCCTCGTATGGAAAATCGGTTCCCAACAACACCAACACCTCTGCCTCGTGCATACTATAATAGCCGGAAGGCATGCCCAATAGACCGGTCATCCCCACCTCGTTCGGATTATCGTATTGGATCTCCATCTTACCCTTGAAAGAATAGGCTACCGGAGCATTCAGTAATTTAGCCAACTGCACCAATTCCGAATGGGCATCTTTCGCCCCTATTCCACAATAAAGTGTCACTTTCTTCGCGTTATTCAACAAATCCGCTAATTCCCGGATTTCCTGTTCGGCGGGACAAACCCGTTGTCGCGTAGGAAAAGAAAAGGTAGAGGACAAACCCGCTGTAGCATTCTCTGCCGCCAAGTCACCGGGAAGTCCGATCACCCCGACCCCACGTGATGAGATCGCCGCTTGCATAGCGCCTTGAAGCATCCGGGGAAATTGTTCCGGTGTAGTGGCTACCTGATTATAATAGCTACAATCATCGAACAATTTGATCGTATTTGTCTCTTGGAAATATTCTGTACCAAACTCCCGGGAAGGGATCGTGGAAGCGATCGCCAAAACCGGGGCTCCGGATCGTTGGGCATCATACAGCCCATTAATTAAATGTACATGCCCGGGGCCACTACTACCTGCACAACAAGCCAACTCGCCTGTCAATTGAGCCTCCGCCGCAGCGGCATAAGCTCCCGTCTCCTCATGACGGACATGAATCCACCGCAATCTGCCGTTTTTCCGAACAGCCTCGTTTACCTCATTCAGGCTATCGCCTGTCACGGCGTATATACGTCGTACGCCTGCTTTTTCCAGCGTATCCACTAACTGGTCCGCAACTTTCTTCGCCATAGTTTAAACTCTTCTTTTTATTTTATTAAGAAAACTATCAAGGGCTGGAGAAAGTTTTTGGAAAGACTGATTTTTATTTGATGCAATCCGTCAATGTTCGTAAAAAAGCGACAATCGCAGTCTCCTCTTCCTGAGATAAACCTAAGTTCCCCAGTTCATCCTTATTTACGGTCTCGGGATATTCCGCCGGGGGAAATCCTCTACATCCCTTACATTATGAAGCTAAATAGACACTTCACGACCCCTTCCGAGGTGATACGGGCGTATTTATCGGCAAAACCTTTTTCCGGGATATGGCATATAGTAAACATATCACCAAATGTACGATTTATTTCTCAAGATATATGAGCGATGGCCTCTATTTATGGAGAGACATCCCCATGTAGATACCGATGCAATAAGGAATTAACCAGATGAACCACACAACAATGCTAAATCTGTTGAAATGCTGCTTGGCTTTTAACGAACCTTTAAAGTAAGTCCAAATCGCCCAGATCGCATGGATCAGCATCAAGCAAATAGCGATAATTCCCGTTACAGTATGTACCGTATCATGTAAATGGGTCAGTTGGGCGATATGCTCCATCAAGCCCGTTCCAATAGCGTCCGCATAAAGTCCTAATACAAAAAACCAAAGATGCCACGCTTTTAACTGTCCTTGGAAACGCTCGCCCCAGACCCCGATCGTATAGCATATCAAGGCGGATGATATCACACAAATGGCCGTAATCAGTAAATGAATATCAAGTTGATTGAATACCATATTTTTCCTTTTTCAAAAAGAACAGAAGCTTCCTAAAAAAGTTCAGGCTATTGGCAAAGAATTCATACATTCGCGTGTCTAAATAAAAACGACAGGGCAATCCCGTTGAAAAATATGAAACAAAATATACTCGCTCTCTATCTGATCAAGTTATCCAAATGGTTCTCGCTCGTAATGCCTATCATTGTCCTTTTCTATGAGGATCATGGGTTAGGATTGCAAGACGTATTTATTTTGAAGAGTGTCTACTCGGTCGCCGCTGTCGCTTTGGAGATTCCCTCGGGCTACCTAGCAGACGTATGGGGACGTAAGAAATGCTTGATTCTAGGTTGTATACTGTTCTTTGGTGGGTACCTATGTTATTCTTTCACCTCCACTTTCACGGCATTTCTATTCGCCGAGATCCTGTTGGGAACCGGGCAAACCTTGGTAAACGGAGCGGATTCGGCGCTGCTCTACGATACAACCGTACGATATAAAAAAGAAGAACTTTACTTGCGGTACGAGGGACGTATCACGATGATCGGTAATTTCGCCGAGGCCATCGCCGGGATATTCGGTGGATTGCTGGCCGCTTATTCCTTGCGATTGCCGTTTTACGCCCAAGCGTTTGTCGCCTTTATCGGCATTCCGGCAGCGTTCGCCTTGCAGGAATTCAATACTAAGAGTAAGGTGCAGAACCCGGTTTCCGAGATTCTCCGCATTTTGAAATATTCCTTGGTTACGAACCGTAGGCTATGCTATAACATCATGTTCTCCGGTATCATCGGAGCCGCTACATTAACGATGGCATGGTTCGTGCAGCCCGTATTGATGAAGTTGGAAACCCCGACCTCCTATTACGGTGTCATTTGGACCGTGCTCAATCTGACGGTGGGATTGTCCGCCCTCTATTCTGATCGGGTAGAGCGGTATTTCGGGATGCGTAAATCAAACACGTTTATACTACTTGTAATCATCGGTGGATATATATCGCTCGCTTATAACCTTACTTATTGGGGATTAGCGATCTTGTTCATTTTCTATATAGTCCGGGGCTTCGCCACACCGATTTTGAAAGGTTACATTAATCAAATGACCTTCTCGGAGATGCGGGCTACGGTCTTGTCGATCCGTAACTTTGTGATCCGCTTGATATTCGCTGCCATCGCCCCATTTATAGGTTGGCTAAATGATTTCTATTCTTTGCATGTCGCCCTGTTAGTTTCCGCCGGAATTATTGCCATACCCGGAATTTTATTCTTAGTTTTGCAATTCCGTAAAGCAGATTAAAAATATAATAGCATGAAAAGACAACTTATGACCGGACTGTTTGCCGCTTTGGCTTTCACAGCGGTAGCCCAGTCGAATGAGTGGCGAGATCCCGAGGTCAACGCCGTAAACCGTGCCCCGATGCACGCCAATTTCTTCGCCTACGAGACCGCCGAGGTGGCAGCGAAGGACGCCAAGGAACAATCCCAGAACTTCATGACCTTGAACGGTCCTTGGAAATTCTTTTGGGTAAAGAACGCTGACGCTCGTCCTACCGATTTCTGGCGGACCGATTACAACGACAAAGGATGGAACAATATGCCTGTGCCCGGTGTATGGGAACTGAACGGATATGGAGATCCTCTCTACGTAAACGTTGGTTACGCTTGGCGTGAGCAATTTAAGAACAACCCCCCCGAGGTCCCTACCGTTAATAACCATGTGGGTTCCTACCGCCGTGAGATCATGGTTCCTGCCGGCTGGAACGGAAAAGAGATCATCGCCCATTTCGGCTCCGTTACCTCCAATATGTATTTGTGGGTAAACGGGAAGTACGTAGGCTATAGCGAAGATAGCAAGCTGGAAGCGGAGTTTAACTTAACTCCTTACTTGAAACCCGGACAAAAAAACCTGATCGCTTTCCAAGTATTCCGCTGGTGTGATGGCACTTATCTGGAAGACCAAGATTTCTTCCGTTACAGCGGTGTCGGACGTGATTGTTATTTATACGCCCGTAACCCAAAGCAACAGATCGCCGATATACGTGTGACTCCGGATCTGGACGCTCAATACCAAAATGGCTCGTTGGCTGTCAACCTGACCATGAAGGGTAAAGGTACGGTAGAGCTTGAACTATTGGATGCCCAAAATAAAGCTGTCGCTACCCAATCCTTGAACGCTTCCGGAAAGGTCAGCACGACGATAGAAGTCTCCTCTCCCCACAAATGGACCGCGGAGACTCCTTATCTATATACTTTACGGGCTACTTTAAAAGAGGGAGGCAAAACAATCGAAGTAATCCCTGTAAAAGTAGGTTTCCGTAAGATCGAATTAAAGAACGCCCAGATACTCGTGAATGGGCAACCGGTTCTTTTCAAGGGTGCCGACCGTCACGAGATGGATCCCGATGGCGGTTATGTCGTTTCACGTGAACGCATGATACAGGACATACAGATCATGAAGAAATTCAACTTGAACGCCGTTCGTACCTGCCACTACCCGGATGATAACTTCTGGTACGATCTTTGCGATAAATACGGTATCTATGTCGTAGCCGAGGCCAATGTAGAGTCTCACGGAATGGGATACGGCGAGGAAACGTTAGCCAAGAACCCATCTTATAAGAAAGCGCATCTGGAACGTAACCAACGTAACGTCCAACGTGGTTTCAACCATCCGAGTATAATCTTCTGGTCCTTGGGTAACGAGGCGGGATACGGTCCTAACTTCGAGGCCGCTTACAATTGGATCAAAAACGAGGATCCCAGCCGTGCCGTACAATACGAGCAGGCCGGAAAGACCGGAAAGACAGATATCTTCTGCCCGATGTATTACAACTACGAGGATTGCGCTAAATACTGCGAGGACAACTCCATGCAAAAGCCTTTGATACAATGTGAGTACGCCCATGCCATGGGTAACTCTCAAGGTGGTTTCAAGGAATATTGGGATTTGATCCGTAAATACCCGAAATATCAAGGAGGTTTCATCTGGGACTTCGTGGATCAATCCGTACGCTGGACCGGCAAGAACGGGAAAATGATCTATGCTTATGGCGGCGATTTCAATAAGTTCGACGCTAGCGATAATAACTTCTGCGATAACGGCTTGATCAGCCCGGATCGTGTTCCGAACCCGCATATGTACGAGGTGGGGTATTATTACCAAGATATCTGGACAACCCCCGGCGATCTGTCGAAAGGTGAGATCAAGGTGTACAACGAGAATTTCTTCCGTGACCTTTCCGCTTATTATCTGGAATGGGAAATGCTGAAAGGTGGCAAGGTTGTTCGTAGCGGACGTGTCGATGACCTGAAAGTAGCTCCCCAGCAAACATCAACAATCCGATTGGATCTAGGCGAGACTTGCCAATGCACGGAATGGTTGCTGAATGTATCTTATAAACTGAAGAACCGTGAGGGTTTATTACCCGCCGGACATACCGTAGCCAAGGATCAGCTGACGTTGAATCCATACAAGGCTCCATCTATGGAATTGAAAAACGTGGAGACAACCAATATCGAAACCAAGGCTCCAGTCGTACAAGATAGCGATGCGAATTACCTGATCGTGGAAGGTTGTGGTTTCCGTACCGAGTTCAATCGAGAGAATGGTTATCTGATCAAATACGAGGTAAACGGCCAAGACATGATCAAGGAAGGAGAGGCTTTGACTCCTAACTTCTGGCGCGCGCCGACAGACAATGATTTCGGAGCTGGCCTACAGAAAAAGTACGCCGCATGGAAGAATCCGGAGATGAAGCTGACTTCTCTTAACCAACGGATGGAGAACAAGCAAGTGATCGTAGAGGCCGCTTACGATATGCCGACCGTATCCGCCAAGTTGAACTTGACGTACGTGATCAATAACAAGGGTGCGATCAAGGTTACCCAGAAAATGACAGCAGACAAGAATGCCAAGGTATCCCCCATGTTCCGCTTCGGTATGCAAATGCCGATGCCGAGATCATTCGAGAATATCGAATACTACGGCCGTGGTCCCATGGAGAATTATATCGACCGCAAGGGTAACGCTGACTTGGCTATTTACCGCCAGACCGTAGATGAGCAGTTCTATTCGTATATCCGTCCGCAAGAGAATGGAACGAAATCGGATATCCGCTGGTGGAAAATGCTGAACGAGGCTGGCAACGGTATCGAGGTTGTAGCCTCTGCCCCATTCTCCGCTTCCGCTTTACATTATACGATCGAGTCTTTGGACGACGGTGCCCGGAAGGATCAAAGACACTCTCCCGAAGTAGAGGAAGCTGACTTGACAAACCTTTGTCTCGATAAGGTGCAGATGGGATTGGGCTGTGTAAATAGCTGGGGAACTATCGCACTCCCGGAATATCAAATTCCTTACGGCGACTATGAGTTCACGTTCATTCTTACTCCGGTAAAACATAGCATCGAGATCGAGTAAAACGAATCTTTTATCTAGCGAGAGATATATGAAAGAAGAAGGTGTCTGAAAAGGATGCCTTCTTTTTTTGTTATGCTGCCCGTTTATTAT